>PPYF01026984.1_pt1 | contig 36246 bp, 29 predicted proteins | sample 1559871 | NCBI WGS metagenome assembly PPYF01 (sample SAMN08240021, study PRJNA423297) | Human gut metagenome, whole genome shotgun sequencing project.
CCCTTCACCCTTCACCCTTCACCCTTCACTCTTGCCCCTTGACTCTTCTCACAAAGTTTGTCAAACCCCGGAGTCGTCCATATGGTGGAATCCGAAAGTATCAGCATCCCCTCGAGTCTAAGTGACGCAAGCATCTCTTTCGATTTCGTGCTCCCCGAGGCCATGCAAGCCGTGGCGGCCGCGTCTGCTTCCATGGCCGTGGGGGCAATGACAGTGGCGCTTATCACATCGGTCTGCACAGGGCGTCCTGTCAGTGGAGATATCGTATGCCCGAGAGTCTTGTTTCCTTGCTTGTGGAAATTGCGGTAGTTGCCCGATGTGGCGATTCCCGCGTTGTTGACCTCGATGACTGTCACAGCATCGTGGATCTCCTCTGTGGCCGACTCTACAGGACGGTCGATCGATATCCTCCATCCCCCTCCGCGCGGGCTCATGCCACTGGCGGCTATTTCTCCTCCGATTTCAATCATATAGTCGTTCACTCCGTTGCGCGCGAGCATAGTCCCGATCGCGTCGCAGCCGTATCCTTTCGCTACTGCTGAGAAATTGAACTGGGTCCTGATATCCTCTTTCACGAGATAATCGCCCGACAGATGCGTCTTGCCTATTCCTGTGAACCGGAGAATGCTGTCCACGGCCAGAGTGTCGGCAGTCATCTCATGTCCCGGCCCGAATCCCCAGGCGGTGATAAGTGGCGACAGCGTGGGGTCGAACATCCCTCCGCTCGCCGTGTTGACCAACTGCGACATTGTGTAGACACTGCGGAAATGCGAGTCTATGGCCGTGGAGTCAGTGATATTTACCCGGCTCACAAGCGATTCGCCGTCGAACACGTTAAGACTTTTCCCTATTTCCCCCAGCACCTTGAGTACGGAATCCTTCAGTTCGGGTGCCCCCTTATAGGTGATATGGTATGTCGTGTTCCATACCATTCCCTGTTCCATCTGCCAGCCGTTACCTCCGGAGCATGATGTGCATGCGGCGATCGCCGCGACGATTACAGCCGAACAACAGGAAGATATCACGTTTTTTTTCGTCATATGTGATTAAAAAATTAGAAAGATTATGAAAAATCACGACAAAGTTAGTTAAATCCGATTAAAATCACTATTTTTGACCCGTCAATTAAGAAGCCTTTTTTAAGGGCAACAATAATTATCAGAATTATGAAAGAATCGTTTTTATTTCTCGCCGATGGTTTTGAGGAGATAGAGGCGCTCACGGCAGTCGATGTGCTTCGCCGCGCCGGTATAGATGTGAAGACCGTGTCCATAACGGCAGCACTGCAGGTCACAGGCGCTCATGGCGTCACAGTCAATGCGGATCTTCTCTTCGATAATACACTCTTCTCCGATCCCGAATGGCTGATACTTCCCGGAGGCATGCCCGGCGCCGTCAACCTTTACGAGTGCGCTCCCCTGCAGGGACTGCTTCGCCGTCAGGCTTCCTCGAAGCACGGGCGGATAGCCGCCATATGTGCCGCTCCGGCAGTAGTGCTCGGACAGCTTGGTCTTCTCGAGGGACGCAAGGCGACATGCTATCCCGGCTTCGAGAACCTTCTCAAAGGCGCGGAGCACGTTGAGGCTCCTGTCACTGTCGACGACAGATATGTGCTCGGCAACGGACCCTCCAACGCTTTGTTGTGGTCTCTCAACATCGTGAAGGCTGCCCGTGGTCAGGAGACTGCGGAGAATGTGGCTGGTGGAATGCTTTATTATCCTAATATCAGCAATTCGCTGAGCAACTTCTTCGGTTGATATAGAATTGTTTTCATCATTGCCGGGTCGCGGGTCTGCCGGACGCGCGACCCGGGCCTGATACATCATGGGCGACACATATTACACAATACTCAGGGAAGGGGAGGGGCAGTTGCGGGAGAAGATGAGCCGTTTCATCTCTTTCGCGCGCAAAGTCTCCACGGCCGAGGAGGCCCGGGCCATTGTGAAGGCATATCAGAACGAGTATCATGACGCGCGCCATGTCTGTTGGGCATATATGCTCGGCGCCGGGCGCTCTGAATGGCAGCTCAACGACAATGGCGAGCCTTCCGGCACAGCCGGCAAGCCTATCCTTGGCCAGATCAACAGCAGGGAGCTGACCGATGTGCTTGTCGTGGTCGTGAGATACTTCGGTGGCATAAAGCTCGGCACCCCCGGTCTTATAGCGGCCTATAGGGAGGCTGCGTCGCTTGCCCTCGATGACGCGGGTGTGCGGGAGATGCACTCCATGAAGGAGATCTCGATCACTTTCCCATATATGGCGGCCGACGGAGTGATGAAAGTCGTGAAAGGGGGAGAGGTGGAAGTGCTCTCCCGTAGTTTCGACAATACCTGCGGTATGCGCCTGCGTTTCCGCGAAGACCATGCGCCTGAGATAATAGGACGCCTGACATCGCTATCCGGAGTCTCCATGGCTGACTGAGAGGCTCCGTTGCGAGAATGTGACGCTTTATGCGTGATAACGGCCATGAAACCTCCGAATGCACCCTTCGGAGGAGCCAAAGCATTGCTATTCCGATAAAAATAGGCAAAAAATGGGGATTTTTCTTAACATCTTTTTATAGAATGAAAAAAAATTCCGATATTTGCACCGCCAAACGTGGAATGCCGTCTCAGGACACCCCGTTTGATTAATGTTTAGAGATAAAAAGTAAAACAAAACAATGACAAAAGCTGAGATAGTAACAGAGATCTCCCGCGCCACAGGGCTTGAGAAAGCTGCGGTCCTGGCTACAGTGGAGAGCTTCATGGATGTTGTCAAAGAGTCCATGGCCGGAGGCGAGAACGTGTATCTTCGCGGTTTCGGAAGTTTTATAATCAAGACAAGGAAAGAGAAGACCGGACGTAACATCACAAAGAACACGTCTGTGATCATTCCCGAGCATAAGATCCCCGCTTTCAAGCCCGCCAAGGTTTTCCTCGAGCAGGTGAAGTGAGAGTCGCGGAGCCCCTCCGGGCTCATCCGGGAGATTAAGACCTCAATATATTAATTTAACCATATCATTAACATTATGCCAAGCGGAAAGAAAAGAAAAGGCCACAAGATGGCCACCCACAAACGCAAGAAAAGACTCAGAAAGAACCGTCATAAGAAGAAATAAGTAAATCCTGACATAGCGTCGTGGATTTATTCCGTTACCTGACGGTCTGAAAAGGAACAAACGGAACTGGACGGAGTGTTTCCGTCCATGAATGTTTGTTCTTTTTGTTTTATCAACCGGCGGCCGGCATGATTGCCGGCTTTTGCCGGATGAATGGGTTAACTCCATCAATCATTATGAAAAGCGAATTAGTAGTAGACGTACAACAGAAAGAGATCTCGATCGCGTTGCTCGAGGACTCCAGGCTCGTCTCCCTCCAGAAGGAAAGCCGCAACATAGCTTATGCTGTCGGCGATCTCTATCTGGCGAAGGTCAAGAAGATAATGCCCGGACTCAATGCCGCGTTTCTCGATGTGGGCTACGAAAAGGATGCTTTTCTTCATTATCTCGATCTTGGGCCTCAGTTCAGCACCTACAGCTCATTCCTGCAGGAGGCTATGGCCGACAAGAAAAAGATCCCGAACATCTCGAAGTTCAAACTCGAACCTGATATCCCCAAGCAGGGCACTATCCAGAACGTGCTCCAGCCCGGTCAGCTCCTGCTCGTGCAGATAGCGAAGGAGCCTATCTCTTCAAAAGGACCGAGGCTAACCACGGAGATTTCCTTCACAGGCAGGTTCATGGTGCTCATGCCTTTCGGCGACAAGATCTCGATCTCCCAGAAAATCAAATCGACTGAGGAGAAGATTCGTCTGCGCCAGCTGATTGGAAGTATCAAGCCGAAAGGATTCAGTGTGATCGTAAGGACTTCTGCCGAAAACAAGAGAGTGGCCGAACTCAACAACGAGATGCGTACTCTCGTGAAATGCTGGGAAGACTCGATAGCAAAGATGCAGAGGAGCCAGCCTCCCATGCTCATCTTTGAGGAAGACTCCAGGGCCGTGAGCGTCATAAGGGATATTTTCAGCCCTAACTTTGAGAATATCTACGTCAACGAAGCCGAGACTTTCTCTCAGATCCAGAATTATGTGGCTCTCATCGCTCCGGAGAACAAAGATATCGTGAAGCTCTACGGAAAGGATGTGCCCATATTCGACCATTTCAACATCACCCGACAGATCAAGAGTTCTTTCGGAAAGACTGTATCGTTCAAGAGTGGTGCGTATATCATCATTGAGCATACTGAGGCTCTGCATGTGATCGATGTCAACTCGGGCAACAGAAGCAAGGCTTGTCCCGACCAGGAGTCGAATGCGCTCGATGTCAATCTGAAGGCAGCCGACGAGATTGCCCGGCAACTGAGGCTCAGAGATATGGGCGGTATCATCGTGATCGATTTCATCGACATGAACAAGGCCGAGCACCGACAGACCCTCTATGAGCACATGCGCGAGGTGATGGCCAACGACAGGGCACGCCACAATATCCTTCCCCTCAGCAAGTTCGGACTCATGCAGATCACGCGCCAGAGGGTGCGCCCGGCTCTCGACATCACCACAAGCGAAACGTGTCCCTCGTGTTTCGGAAAAGGTGAGATCCAGCCGTCGTTGCTTTTCACCGACAAACTCGGAGAGAAACTCGACTATCTTGTCAACAATTTGAAGGTCAAGAGATTCAATATGTATCTCCACCCTTATGTGGAAGCTTATGTGAAAAAAGGGGTATTCTCGCTCTATGGCAAATGGCGCAGGCGCTTCGGGCGCTCATTCAAGGTCATTGCCGACGAATCGCTCGCCTACCTGCAATATAGGGTGATCGATGACTCCGGGAAGGAGATCGATCTCAAGGAGGAGAGCGACTTCAGCAGCAACCAGTCAAAATCCCATGCCAGACAGAAAAACCGGGAAAAAGAAGAAAAGGATTCCTGAAAGTATCCGTAAGGCCGCCGTGGCGGCGGCTTGATAAATCAGAGACAATCAGAAAGGGAGACGATCCATCGGAATCGCCTCCCTTTTTTCAGAAGTTGCATCTGCATCGCTCCCCTCCTTGTCATCTCGCACCGGCGGGAAGATGCTCAAGCCAGTATTTGGTCATGGTCTTGCGTAGATGGAGCGTCGTGCCCTCTCCCTCGTAGATGCCGTGCGTGCGGTTGGGATAGCTCATCAGGCTGAAGGTCTTCCCGTTTTTCACCAGTTCATTGATCAGCATCTCGCAGTTCTGGTAGTGCACATTGTCGTCGCCTGTGCCGTGGATAAGGAGCAGCTCTCCCTCCAGGCCGGAGGCATAGCTGATCGGGCTCCCTTTACGGTAGCCTTCCGGATTGTTCTGAGGAGTATCCATGTAGCGTTCCTGATAGATCGTGTCGTAGGTGCGCTGGTCGGCCACGAAGGCTATAGCGATGCCGGTGCGGAACACGTCAGGATAACGGAACATGCAGTTGAGTGTCTGGCTGCCTCCTCCGCTCCAGCCTGTGATGCCTATCCTTTCCTTATCAATGAAAGGATACTGGCGTGCGAGGTCGCGTATGCCGTTGGCCTGGTCTTCCGATGCGAATGTCCCCACTTCCCCGTAGATGCATTTCCTCCAGTCGCGTCCTCGGGGAGATTTGGCACCCCGGTTCTCGATGCTGACCACTATATATCCGAGGTTGGCGATATATTGGTTCCAGAGATCGCCGTTGTTCCATACATCCTGCACCGTGGCGTTGGCAGGCTCGCCATACACCTCCACAATCACCGGATACTTCTTCGTGGGGTCGAAGTCCTTGGGCTTGATCATCCAGGCGTCGAGCATAAGGTCGCCTGACTTTACTTTCACGAATTCCTTGGGATTGAGGCCGAGAGAGGCATACTGTTCTGTGGCCTTGGCGTTGTCTTCGATTGTCCTTACTGATTTATGTGCCGGGAATGAAACCATGTCGATCTTCGAGGGGGTGGAGGCGTTGCTGAATGTGTGTACCGCCCATTTTCCTGTCGGCGACATGTTGTAGCGGTGCTGGCCGGCCTGATCGGCAGGACTGAGCCTTTTCGCTGTGCCGTTGCCGGCAAGCGGTGCGCAGTAGAGATATCGCTGCGTGTAGTTGTCGGGTGAGGCTATGAAATACACCAGTCCTTTTTTCATGTCGGTGCCTACGCCGTTTATATAGTCGAAGTCACCCTTGGTGATCGGCATTATCTTCTTGCCGTCGCGGCTGACACGATAGAGATGGCGCCAGCCGTCGCGCTCGCTTTCCCATGTGAACCAGGTGTTGCCGTCGAGCCACATTACGTCGTCATTGGTCTCAACCCATGCCTTCGGATCGCTGTCGGTGAAGATATGCGTCGGCTTTGATTCCCCTATGCGGCATACCCATACCTTGTTGGTGTTCTGCTGGCGGTTCATCTGCTGTATGAAGAGTTCGTTGCTTTCAGGTATGAACTCCATGCGCGGTATGTAGTTCTCGCGCATGTCGCCGGGTATTTCCACCCATGTAGGCTCACCCCCTTTTGCTGAAATATAACCGACTTTAACGGCGGAGTTCTTCGACCCGGCCTTGGGGTAGGGGAAGTGTATGATTCTCGGGTAGATGGAATCGGTGTAGTTGATCATGTCGAAAAATCCGGTGCCGTCCGTATCGCTGTGCCAGAAGGCTATTGTCTCGCCGTCCGGACTCCAGCGGAAACCGTCGCGGCAGGAGAATTCCTCCTCATAAACCCAGTCGAAAGTGCCGTTCACGATCTTCTCGTCACCGTCGTGAGTAAGCTGTTTGATATCGCCTGTGGCTACATCTTCCACATAGATGTTGTTTTTCGACACATAGGCTACTCTTGTGGCGTCGGGAGAGAATTTCGCGAACATCAACGATGATTCCGGAAGATCTTTGCCGAGCTGACGCAGGTCGCCGCTTTTGAGATCGAGCACCCAGTAGTCGCCGCGTGTGTCGTAGCGCCACACTCGTCTCGTGTTATTGTAGACAAGGAGTTTGTTGTTGTCGTTGCTCCAGGAAATGCTTCTGATCGGGATATGCTTCCCGGTCTTTTTGTCGATAAACATGCGGGAGGGCACAATCACCTCCCTCTTGTTGTCTTTGGCGCGGTAAGCCACGATGTCGCGGCCTTTCCCCTCTGCGTCAGGCTCTATGCGTGAATAGCGTTCGCCGTCTTTCAGCCAGTTCACGGCTCCGGCGCCGCGTGTCTGGATCAGCGAGCCGTTTACTACGTCTTCAAGATAGAGTCCTCCTTTTTTTGCCTCTGTCGATTTGGCGAAGGGATCGGAATCCGTTTCAGTACGGTTTTCCCATGGCATAATCTGCGCCTGGGCCGGCAAGAATCCCGCTAACGAGAGCAGGGCTCCCCCGATGAGATAGGTCAGTTTCATTCCCATTGAAGATCTTTTAAGTGTGTTTCAAGGTTTATCCCACAAATTTAATCAAAAATCCCGACATCCCCTCTCTCTGTGCGCACAAATATTCACTCTATTCACTCTCTATGTTTTTCTTACTTTCCCGGAGTATGCATTGTCATATTATTTGCCACAAAATTTGCAAACCACCATTTGATAATAACGCAAAGAGCAATCTCTTACTTGTTACGACAATTCTTCAACACTGAGATATTCTCTGATGTGAAAATTTAAAGTGTAAATTTTGTTATTACAATAAAATAATCTATTTTTGCATAAAATAAGGTAATGTGTATGAAGGCGAGTATCATCAACCAGCTGTCCGAATTTTTCTCGACGCAACCCGTGGAGAAGGCATGGATATTTTTCTAATGACTGGCAGGGTGTCCTGTGCCGCGCGAAACAGTTTGTCTCCAATCCTTAACCCCTCAACTCTCAACTCTCAACTCTAAACTCTAAACTCTAAACTCTCAACTCTAAACTCTAAACTCTAAACTCTCAACTCTAAACTTTAAACTCTCATCTATCAACCCTCACGAATGAAGGTCTTTGCGGTAGCGGAGCGGGGGAACGCCAACCCGTCGGCGGAACATGCGGGCGAAATGGTTGGGATAGGCGAAGCCGAGCTCTTCGGCGATGTCGTTGATCGACAGGGAGGTGTCGGAGAGAAGACGTTGAGCTGCAGTGATGATTTTTTGCTGAAGGTATTCTTGTGCGGAGATATGTAGCTCACGCTTTATGATGTCGCCGAAATAGTTGGGAGAGAGATTAAACTGCGACGCACACCATGCCACCGTTGGCTGCCCTTTCTGTGCCGGCAGACCGCTCGAGAGATAGTTGTCGACCATATTGTCGAGACGCTCAGCCAGCGAGGCACCCGGACTGACACTGTGGGAGAACTGCCGCTCGTAAAACCGCTTGAAATAGCTCAGCATCTGCCCGATGCCGAGGCGCAGCAGCTGGTCGCTCATATAGTCGCGGTCTGATTTCAGTTCCGCAACGAGATTGCTGAAACAGTTGATGATGATGCCGCGTTCCACAGGGGTAAGTTCCATGGCCTCGTCCACATCCGATGAGAAGAAATTGAACATGTAGAAATCGCGTCCGAGACCGGTTTTCTCCAGTAGTTCCGGCCGGAAGGCGAGCATCCATCCCGCCGGATGCACGGTATGGTCGAGATCCATCCGGACTTCCTCTCCGGGACGCAGCGAGAAAAGGGTGTTTGCCTTGTAAGATATCGTGCGACCACCTTTGTGGAGAGTGCCGAAAGCATCGTCCATCAGTACTACGCAATACATCCCGAAATCCGTGGGCCCGAAGATGGAAAGATCGGCACGCGACAGTTCGCCGACTCCGATAAGGGGATGGTCGGTGGCCTGCCGGAAGTATGTGTTGAATTCGTCTATACCGCTCACGAGCCGTGCAACGGTAGTCCTTGAGGTTATTTTAGGCGCGGATGTCATAGTTTAGAAAGATTGCTATATCTGAAAAACGTTGATATTGGTCGGTAATTGTGGTATAAAATCTCTTGATAAGTAATTTTGGTAGATTAATAAGTAAATAGGTTAGCAGTATGATGACTTGCATAGGATAATTTTGCGGCACTTTTTCGATAAAAACCTAAAACTTCATACTTAAACTCATGGCAGTAAAATTTTACAAACAGGAAAATCAGGTGCCTTTGGAGATGCACAAGGTCAGGGTGGTGCAGAAGCTTCATCTCCTTCCCGTGCAGGAACGTCTCCGCGCTATCCAGGACGCCGGCAACAATACATTCCTCCTTCAGAACAAGGATATCTACATGGATATGCTTACCGACTCCGGAGTCAACGGCATGTCTGACCTCCAGACAGCCGCCATGTCGATGGCCGACGATTCATATGCCGGAAGCGAGACTTTCAACAGGGTGAAGAAAGCTGTGAAAGAGGTGTTCGGTACAGACAATGTGCTCCCTGCACATCAGGGGCGCGCCTGTGAGAATATCCTCGCGGAGGCATATGTGAAACCCGGCATGGTGGCGATCATGAACTTCCATTTCACCACTACCAAAGCCCACATCACGAGGCTTGGGGGAGAGGTGATAGAGGTCGTCAACCGCAAGGGTCTGTTGCCTCAGAGCGATGATCCTTTCAAAGGAGATTTCGACCTCGATGAACTGAAGGCAACTATTGAGAAATACGGTCCTGAGAAGGTGGCGTTCGTAAGAATAGAGGCCGGCACTAACCTTATCGGCGGTCAACCAGTATCTCTTGAAAATATGCTCGCTGTGGCCGACATATGTCACAAGTATGGCGTTAAATCCGTGCTCGACGCATCGTTACTGCAAGACAACGTCTATTTCATGAAGACACGCGAGGCTCAGTGCAAGTATATGTCGACGAAAGAGATCTATCATCTCCTCGCTGCCAAGTGCGACATTGTCTATTTCTCGGCCCGCAAGCTCGGATTCGCCCGTGGTGGCATCATCACCAGTGTCGATCCGAAATACACCAACGAAATGATGGAGTATATACCTCTTTATGAGGGCTTTCTGACTTATGGTGGTATGGAGGTGCGGTCGATGGAGGCACTTGCGCAGGGCCTTTACGAGAGCCTCGATATGGAGTACATCAACCAGGGTCCGGAGTTCATCGCCTATCTTGTGAAGGAACTGTATGACTACGGTGTGCCTGTCATTACTCCCGCCGGTGGTCTGGGAGCACATCTCAATTGCTCCGAGTTCGTGCCTGACATGCCTCACGACCAGTATCCCGCCGCTGCTGTCGGAGCTGCCCTTTACATTGCCGGAGGTATCCGTGGCATGGAACGCGGCACCGTATCCGAGCAACGAGAGCCTGATGGAACTGAGCGTTTCGCCGAACTTGAGCTCCTGCGTCTTGCAGTGCCCCGTCGCGTCTACACTCTCTCGCAGATAAAATATGTGGCCGACAGGGTGAAATGGGTGTGGGACAACCGCGCGCTTATCGGCGGCTTGCGCTGGACTATGGAGCCGAAGGTGCTCCGTTTCTTCTTCGGACGGATGAAGGAGATCGGCCACTGGCAGGAAGACCTCGTGACGAAATTCAAGGAAGATTTCGGCGACTCCCTCTGACTCGCCTGAACATCCTCTGACACGCATAAATGATTGGACATCGGGAGCGATACCCGGTGTCCTTTTTCTCACTATTGCCAAAACCGATGAAAATGATTATCTTCGCGGTATTAAAAAACTAAACCCGCCAGTTAGGCATTTCCTCTGTCGCAATGGCATAATCATTTGTAGTATGTCCTCACAGTTCAACGCATTTGAAGAGGCTCTCGATTTCTCTTTCTGGAGGGAGTTATGCGAGAAGCATGGCACGCTGACGTTATCCGCGACTGGTTGATCTTGTCTCTCTCGGAGAGATTGCCTCTTACCTCAATATCTCCCGCCGTCAGCTCCATCGCTTTCGCGAAACCATAGCTGCAAACATTCCTGACGAGGAAAAATCGGCTGATTAAAGCTCAGAAAGGCTATTTTTTTCTGGCAACTGTGACAAATGTCACAGCTTTTGTCATTTTTACTCTGTATCTTTGCGGTCTGTCTTGATGATTTGTCAACGCGTACCGGTTGCGCCGAATTGCGCTTCAAGCAGACTCGCGAATATTTCATATTTGCAAGATAAAACGGCCCGAAAGATATGGAGAATAAGATAGAAGACTTCTTCTTTGCCGGAAACGCGGTGAGCGGCGAACCTGATTACGGGCTTGCCGAGACTTTCGTGCGCACCGCCGAGGCATTCGCCAACGCCACTTATCAGAGCGTCTATATAATCGACTACTTCCGCAAAAATTTCCTATATGTCTCGCCAAATCCGTTATTTTTGTGCGGAATGTCGGCAGAAAAGGTAAAAGAACTCGGTTATCAATTCTATCTTGATCACGTGCCTGCCGATGAAGTTGCAATGTTGCTTGAGATAAATCAGGCCGGATTCTCTTTCATCAACAAGGTTCCTCCCGCCGAGAGAAAGAGATACACTATCTCTTACGATTTTCATATCATCAACGGACATGACAAGGTTCTTATAAACCATAAATTGACCGGATTCGCATATCAGCCTGACGGAAGTGTATGGCTGGGACTTTCCGTAGTGTCTCTATCCACCCACTCCAATGCCGGACAAATCACAATGCACTGCCGTGGTAAGAGGGAATATTGGGAATATGACATGCAATCACATAAATGGGAGATACATGATACCCCTGTCTTGAACGAGACGGAGAAGGAAATACTTACCCTTTCAATACAAGGATTGACAATCAACGCCATTGCCGAACGTGCCCACCTCGCCGTTGACTCCGTGAAATCCGCCCGTCGCCGTCTGTTTGAGAAACTGGAGGTCAACAACATTTCGGAGGCCATCTCTTACGCAACCAACTACAAACTGCTTTAATTGACGTCGTTGGCTATGGTCGAGAGGTAGAATTTCGGATAAGTCTTGACTTTATTCCCGGCTATCATTGCGACAAGTAAATGGGCAACCATCGCGGTCATGGTGTATTCACCGATAGAACTTTTTATTTCCGGAGAAGCAATCCATTTGCGGGCATCATCTATCCATTCGTTATTCTGAATGTTCCAGAATTTGCTATAACCGCTCGTGTAATCAATCATGGAGCTGACCGTATCGTTGCCAGCCTTATCCTCTACAAAATGTGGTAATCCTTTTTCCGGAGGTATGATTACGGCACAGGCTCCGATTCCGAAATTGAAAGTGCAGATTACAGGAATATCTATCTGACGATAATAGGCTATAACTGCTCTGCAATCATTTTTTTCAGTGCAGGTGCAAATAACTACATCACATAATGGCTGTTCGGGATATTCGGATGCTAATACAATGTCAACAAAGCCAAGCCGTTTTATTGCCTCTGCTATAAGCTCAACTGCCATATTGCCGATTATAGCCACTTTCGTATCTGTGATTCTCTGTCTCAAAACGGTTGATAGACCTCCGGATTGTTCCATATTCTTAATTGTTTGAGGCAAAATTACCCTATTGGCATCGATTTTCATGCACACTTTTGTGTGCAAATCCTCCTGTCGTACTCCTGACGTACATAAATGCACACTTTTGTGTGCAAACATTGTGTTTTTATCTCAGTAATTTTGCAATACAAAATCATTATGAAATTATCCAAGGTTTTTTGAAGCATATGTTGTCTACGATAGCAAAGGGCCGGGCAAATATTAAATTTAAATTAAAGAAAAATGAAACAATGTAGTTTAATCTTGCTGATGTTATCAGTTGCCGCTTTGGTATTTATAATCTCATGCGGAGCCGAATCAGATAAACGTAAAATTGAGAATACCATGCGTGAATACGTGGAAAGTGGCCTCAATGAAGATGAGACATTCAACTTCGTGGGTCTCTCTAATCACCGTGATACTGTGTTTATGGGTGTCAATCGTCCATGTGTCGGTGTGATATACACCATAGCCAACAGTTCTTCTGGTGAAAAGACCAGGCATTATGCGGATGTAATCTTTTCCGAAGATTATGGTAAGGCACTATCTGTAAAAGAACTTGACTTTGATCCCATTGATACGGTAAAGGACAAAGTCAAAGAAGAATTAAAGTTTAAAATCCGTGAAAAACTTATAAACTAAGCCATACCTTCTTTAAGGGTAACGAACATTCAGTGAATATGAAATCTTTACATATATTAATTATTTTGTTGCAGAGCGTTTTTGTAACAGTCGCGCAAGAACCGGCGGATACAGTAGTAACACAACAGTTACGGGAAATTGTAGTTCAAGCTTCTAAGGTGATACACAAGGCAGATATGGATATCTATCATCCTTCCAAAAGTGCGGTGGACAATGCAAAAAATGGAGTGCAGTTACTCTCCAATCTAATGATACCATCGCTTTCGGTGAGCGATGCGCTCGGCACCGTCACTTCTGCCGGACAATCCGTACAGGTACGAATCAATGGACGTGAAGCCTCAGTGGATCAGGTGAGAAATCTTTTGCCATCAACTATCAAACGTGTTGAATGGATAGAGAATCCCGGACTAAGGTATAATGGTGCCAATACCGTACTAAATTTCATCGTCGCCAATCCTACCGTCGGCGGTTCGCTGATGCTCTATGCCACACAAGCCCTGAATATGGCATGGGGTCAATACAATCCAAGCGTAAAATTCAACTTCGGACGTTCGCAGATTGAAATAGGTGGAGGCTATAAGTTGACGGAAAATCTAAAGACACACCGTGATTATAAGGAAACTTTTACCTATCCTGATGGAAGGCAACTGATTCGTGATGAGAGATCGCTTGGAGGACGGATCGATAATTCCATAGGAAATGGGTGGGCTAACTACAACTATATTATACCTGATACGACTGTGATTGTTGTTGATGTACGCGGATTCTTCAAACCGACCAATAAAACTAAATACTACGGCCTCATGTCTTCCAATACAGGAATGGCTGATGTTTTATTAACGGAGGTCAACGGTGACAAAGGTTCCCGTCCCGCTTTATCGGCTTATTGGGAGCAGCATTTCCCAAAGCGACAGTTGCTTGTGGTTGACTTCAAGACCCAATACTATATAGGACGCACTTTCTCTGACTATATTGAGCGAATGCCTGAAACATATGAATACCTCACTAATATTCAAACCAATATTAAGGATCGTAACCAACTCTATGCCATAGAAGCCGATTATATCAAGAATTGGCGTAGTTCACGTCTGACAGCGGGAGCATCCTATACAGCTAATCGCAACAAATCGATATATGAGAATCTTGGAGGCGCTGTGTTCCATCAGCGTCAGAATAGAGTTTATTTCTTCGCGGAATATTTCCAACGGGTCAATAAGTTTACTTTCACAGCCGGACTCGGTGCGCAGTACACCGAGTTTCTCTTCCGTGAGACAGGATTGGGAAATCATTCATGGAATCTTCGTCCTCAGGCCGCAATCACTTATTCGTTGAATCAGAGAAATCAGTTCCGGCTTAACTTCGAATCTTGGCAGTCCACCCCTTCTCTGGCTGAAACCAATCCTACGCCGCAGAAGATTGATGGTTTTCAATGGCGGGTCGGTAATCCGGGAATCAAGACCTCAAACAGCTATATGCTGACGTTGCGTTATAATTTTCAGATTCCGAGAGTCTACGGGCAGTTCGGGATGCGTGCCTATACGTCTCCCAATGCCATCACTCCCTTGCTGATGTGGGAAGACGAAAAACTTATAACAACCTACGAGAACAGCCGTGGCCTACAAAATATTTCACTTTTCTTAGCTCCTCAGATTGAGGTGGTCCCGGATTGGCTGACGGTAAGTGGCTACTTACAATGGCGTGCTGAGCGTATGCGCGGTACGGGGTATAATCTTACTAACGATGCCTGGAGTGGCAGTGCTTCAATGCAATTGCGACATTGGGGATTTACCCTCTCTGCACAATATACACGCGCCCAACGAGACCTGTGGGGAGAGAAGATATCATGGGGTGAAGACTTTAACCTTATCGACCTTACCTACAATTGGAAGCAATGGGCCTTCTCCGTGGGATGTTTGCTCCCGTTTGGAAGATATGACCAAGGTTCAGTATCTCTGAGTAAATGGAACACCAACGAACGTCATATGCGTACCGATTTTCGTATACCATACATTGGAATCAATTATAATCTACAGTGGGGACATCAGAAACGCAAGGCCAACAAACGTATCAACGTCGGCGGTGATACCGACCAGTCAACTGCCGGAGGTAGATAAGTTTGGGAAGTTACGACAATACCGTCGTGCTTTTGTAAACAAGACTTAGAGCGCGTCTCTTAAAATCTCCTCTTTCATGCTTCAATTACATAACTCGTATTGAGGTGATGCTGAAAGAAAGTGAGGTGCAGAAATGGGCTGATGCCACTGAAAACAGAATCGGCAAACGCATAGGTTTTGTGTTCAATGACTTGGTAATAATGGCATCAATCGTCAACTGCCGTATCGAGAGCGTAAGTTTCGCTATCAACAATTCGGACAAAGCCTTGATGATCGAAATCTACAATGTGCTGAAATAGAATAAAAACAGTTAATCATACAAATGAAGTACAGGCAGGCGATCTTGATGGTTGTCTGCCTGTATCTCTTCAAAGACAATCGGAGGCATATAGTTACATATAGTTTAAGCATGCATATATGAAGACAGTCAATCCCGGCAGCGATGTCGGGGTTGTATGTGATTTGTAATAATGGCTTGGCAAGAGTTTGTGTATTGTCGGGTTTATATCGGTGATTTTGATGATCACATTCCATCTCTCTTCAAGTTGAATCTCATTAAAGAGTTATTGTAATAGGAATGTTTGTGGTTCTAATAAATTAAATCATTTCAATTCCAAGTCATAGGACATGAAGCGCTTCATAACGCTGTTAGGCTCTTGGAGCAGTTGGAAGTTTAGAATTGCCAAACGGGATAGTTGAAAACCTTGGTCTCATTCCTTCTCTTATACCATACCGTTAATCCGATGGCCAAAAGTATGCTTAAGACACGAGCAATATTGGAAATAAGACCCCCGGCAGCTACTTCGGTACCCTCCATCGAGAATATGACCCAAGCACCATTCATTAGCATGTGTAGCCCGATAGGAACCCATAAATTGAAATTCCATTCCACATACATCCAACTGAAATACACTGCGCCTATAAAGGTAACACCGAAAGCCGCAAGCGATGAAATAACATCATGTCCTTGATAAAGATGAAGAGACCCAAATAAAAGTGCGGGCAAAATTACAGCCCAAAAGAAACCGATCTTTGCATAGCGAAAAAGTAATCCGAACATAAATGCTCTGAACATAAATTCCTCCATAAATCCTGGAAAAATACTTTTCCTTAAAATAAGAGAAATAGTTGTGTCAGAGTTGAAAGTGCCGAGAATTGGGAATATGATATATAGAGGAAGAACACAGATTAGAGAGATACAAAATCCTTTGGCAATATTATAATTTATGCCGAGAAAAGAAAATACTTCCTTAGGTTTTATGATAAAGGATGTCAGTATTATAACCGCAATAAACATTATTGAATATCCTACAATAAATTTCGACAATGATGCGGAATGTAATCCTAATAATGCCGTAACTCTCCAAGCCTGATCATATACAACCATAAGAAGTACACAGGCTATAATTGAATAGAGTATCTTTGCAGATTTTGATTTAAGTTTAAGCATAAGACTATGAGTTAGTTTTCGACTGCAAAATTACTCATAATCTGATATCTGCGCAAGTTTATACATAGTAAATCCTTGCCGGATTCCATATCAGACACCAGGAAAAAAAGAAAATGACTATCTTTGAGCTGCTGAAGCAATCGCCACCGGGAGTATAATCACTCCCAGTGGCGATTTTTTGATTTTGGTAATTTAACTCAACGACTTGTTGAGTTGAGTTCTTCAATGTTTATATGCGGAAATAACGCTTTCGTCTGTGCTTCATCAAGCATGACTGAACATGCTCCATTTTCAATTTTCATTTTTACAACAGGTGTTGACAACATTTGTCCGTTTACTATGATTGCAATTCTTTTTTCAAGATTATTACCGGTTATTTCAGCATATCTTGCGGTATCAGAGAGTGTGAATGGCATGGTTATCCCGTCATAATCAGGATAACGAAGTAGCTCGGAGATATGGACGGTTTCCTCCAAAAGACAAGGAGAGACCGTATCTATTACTCCTTCTCTTTCAGTTGTTGAGTAAACAGCGACAGATATGTCTTTGTCCACATTGACTTTAGCCGGCGTTTTTGCACTGCAGGCGATCGCAAGGATACCAACAAGACTTGCGGGTAGGAAAGAAACGATTGAAATTCTTGGTCTCATATTTTTGAATTTTAGATTGATAACATTACAACTATTGCTGGGATATTATTGAAGATGTGCAGACCAACGCCCCACCAAAAACCAAGATTTACCCGGTAATAAGTTATTGCACATCCGGCAAAAAACGGCACGCTGATAACGCATAGCATATAGGGGATAAGGGCATAATCATAATTGGAGAAAGCTATGATATGGAGTAGTCCGAATGCTATGGCTGTAACATAAATCGATGATTTGTAATATTTCTTTTTTTGTGAATTCCAGAAAGAATCAGTAGTGAAAAAATAGATTGAGGAAAACAATGCGACTATTGCGAATACATAAATAGAAACAATGGCGATAGAATGGGAATATAGATGTTGCCAAAGAATGTACGCAGGTATTGAGGATGCCGCCAATCCCACTTGCAATCTTTTGAAAGATAACCCGAGTCGGAATATGCATTCTTCCAGTAATTACGATACCCTTTGAAAAGCGAAATCAAGACCTCCTGCCTCAGGTCCTCAAATGGTACTTCGCTTGTGGCATAAAAGAAGCAGACACTGAAAATTATCTTTTCATGTCGTCCGACCATTGCGGTGAAAGATTTATTGTAGTCAGAATTATTCATCATCCGTTTCTCTTTACAAAGTTAGTTGCCATTTAATGAGAATAGTTCCCTCCTCTGATGAAAAATAAGAAAAAGAATCGAATTTATTATAACTAACCCCCCTTGCTAATCCATAAACCCTCTCTATCAAATTTCTAATTAGTTTTCTCAGTAAGCACCTAATTAGTATGCTGTTAAGATGTTGGTTATTCGTCTATTAGATAATGTTTATTCAAATTGCAAGGGAAGGTCTGCTTTAAGTTGCCTGAAATTGAGAAATTGTTTAAATGAACCATAAATTATAGGAGGTATTTTTTTAGTCAAAATCCAATTAAAGCAAAGGAGCGCATCGGGCCTGTGACTGCACTGCGATTAGATTCTAACAAAAAGATGCCGGATTTTAGGTAATTTTATTCTCACTAAACTTCATAGGTCGTTAATAGGTTTAACACTATACTATCTTAAAAGATAGCTCCGGACTCGAATTTATGCGAAACAAAACTTTTGAGTCATCACATGCTATATAACATGTATCTGCATAATTCTCATATAAAGAAAATCATTAACTTTGCGTCTACAATATAATTCTTGAATCATGAAAGATTTAAATAGACTTAAATAGTTCTTATTGAAAAGAAAAAGACAAGTAGACTATCTTGTTGACATACTTTTCGAATTCAAGGATCTAAGGATTTGAAGAATGTTAAATTTCAAATGAGCCCTAATAGCGAAGATGGACAATATACTCAACTCCGGAATCCTTCCCCCCAAGATAACTCCTGAGAATATCAAGGAGTCACATGAGTCATTCCCATACAACCGCAATATGGCTCAGGCACTCTACCGCTCAACCTTCCTTGAAAACTGGGGGAGCGGTATCCATCGAATTATTGAAGCCTGCCGCGAGCAAGGAGTCGATGAGCCCACATGGCGTTGGGATGGAGCCTTCGTATATGTTACCTTCAAACGACCGAGGAAGCATGGATCAAGTATCGTTCAAGCTCCGACTAACCACCAGTCAAGTACCGATCAGGTAATTCCAACGGACGCCCCAAGTTCGCCCCAAGTTCGCCCCAAGTTCGCCTCAAGTTCGCCTCAAGTTCGCCCCAAGTTATGCAACTTGTGCAGGTAATGGAAAACAAATAATCAACAGTAAAAACTAATTGAATTTATAATATGAAAGGAACTGCAATGCCATTACAACAAGTATGGGGCAACGGTCGCACCCAGCTTGTTATTCCTGTATATCAAAGGAACTATGCATGGAAGATTGAAAATTGCAATCAACTTTTTGCAGATCTTGTGAAACTAAAGAATAGTCAGAGAAAGGGTCATTTCTTTGGTTCAATCGTTACGGCCCCAGCTGGTTCTGGTCTTGATAGACTAATAATAGACGGTCAACAACGACTAACTACAACCTCACTATTGATGCTTGCTGCCACCAAAGCAGTGAAAGACGGTAAAATGGAATGCATTCAGGAAGGACTTTTAGAGGAGACTCATGATAATATGCTGTGGTCTAAATATGGATCTCACCCAACTTGTAAATTCAAGCTTTTGCCCATTGAACAGGATCGTTTGGCTTATGAGCGTTTATTTACCTATGATGCCGATAAATTCATTCCTTCTTCAAAGGTGACACAGAATTTTAATACCTTCTATGAGAAGTTGACGGCTATTCCACAGCCATTCACATTTGATGAATTATTTGATGTAGTTGACCGTTTGCAGGTCATATGCATCGATCTTGATAACGACGACGATCCTCAATTAATTTTTGAAAGCCTTAACTCTACAGGTCTTGCATTGGAGGAAGCTGACAAAATACGCAACTATCTTCTGATGTCGCTGGCTCCAGCGGAACAAGAGGAATGCTATAAGGCATATTGGCAAAAGATTCAAACGGCAACTAATGGATCCCCGACTATGTTCCTGCGAGATTACATAACTATTTCCGACAATCTGTTGAGGCCCGTTAAACTCAATGGACTTTATTACCATTGGAAGAAATATATGGCTCAAGAGGGACGGGAAAGAAAATCAGAACTTTCCTCAATGCTTGATTATGTACGATATTATCAAATGATTAATACCGCTCAAATTTCATTGGAGCAAGAGGGTCAATGGATAAAGAATGATCGCCTGAGTAAAAAGATGGCTCAATTACGCAATCTTGATACCGATGTAATAAATGTCTTCCTTATCTCATTCTTAAAATACGCAATTGAGAATCAATTGTGCGAGAATGCGATCTGGGAAGTGCTTGATTTGGTGGAAGGATATCTTGCACGTCGTATAATCTGCTCTATGTCTTCCAACTCTCTCACGCAGACTTTCTGTGCTCTTCATCGTGATGTCTTGCGTTCTTTAGCTGAATATGAGAAAGCTGGATTGCCGTTGTCTATCCCATATCATGAAATATTGTCTTTCCATATACTTAGACGCGAAGGTAACTTCCGGATTCCACGCGATGAGACATTTGCTGAAGCAATTCTGACTCGCAACATATATCAAATGCCAAAGGCTGCTCAACATTTCCTTTTCGAAAGACTTGAAAACTTCAATCATACTGAATTTATTGATGTCAAGAAGCAAATGTTGAATGGAGAGGCTACTATTGAGCATATCATGCCTCAAACGTTGACCCCTAGGTGGAGAAAAGAACTTGGTGATGATGCGGAAACAATACATGCCCAATTCCTTCATACTTTTGCCAATCTTGCCCTGACTGGAGTAAATTCCGAATTGAGTAATAATCCGTTTACTGACAAAAAGAATGGCAAGATTGTAAATGGACAATTCATAAATGGATATCAAGGTTCGATTTACCGCATTACTCAAGAACTCGTTTCTTACGACACATGGAACTTAAGGAGCATGCAACAACGTGCGGACAAAATCAAAAACAAATTTCTGACGCTCTATCCATTCCCAACAACTGCTTTTACGCCTCTTCCGAAACCCCAAGAAGAAATATCACTTGACCAAGAAGATTTCAATCCTACAAACCGAGGTCTCATTGGCTACCGTCTATTCGGAGAGGAACACCAAGAAAGTTATTGGGTAGATATGTTGATTGATGTTGTTAAGGAGTTATATAGGAAATATCCTGATGCACTTGAGGCGGCGGCTCAAAAAGATGTCTGGGTTCATCATGTAATGCAGGAGGATGAGAAGAAGTATCATAAAATTGCTGAAGGGTGTTATCTTTGGAAAAATGCCAATAATCGAAATAAACTCGCCGGACTTCGCTATTTATTCGATGAATTAGACATAGCTTATGGAGACTTGGTGCTTTTTATTGAGCCGAATGCCATGGGGGTGTCTAATAGTGAAAAAATAACTAAATCAGTTTCATAATATAATCCCTGTTGAGCCGACAGGGTATGTATGCCTGAGGAACTTTTGTCTAAGATACAGAGCCTTCGAAATAAAAATTGTGTTCGCAATGCAGTGTTTTTGCAATTTTGGTATCTATTAATTAGAGAGAATTAAAATTTAAAAAGAATGAAGAATAAAAACTATTTCAGGACGCTGCTCATTGCATTTCTCACCGTGGCAGGACTGACTGCCTGTAGCGATGATGATGCACCAAAAGATTCAGTCAAAGAGATTAGAATGGAGGTGTCGGCAGAAACAGGCATAATGTATGCGTGGCCTGATGACAAAATGGAGCACCCCATAGAGTGCATGCTCGTCATGTCGGAGGATTTTCCCGGAGAAACGTTGCATCTCGGCTTCAATGAAATCGAAGGTTTTACCTACGAAAGAGGGCATGAGTATTACCTCTCGGTAAAGCGCACAATCCTGGCCAATCCACCCGCTGATGCCTCCGACCGCACATATTCACTTGTGAGGATTCTTGATGATCGACTTGTTGCAGAACCGGAAATCCCGGTTGATAAGGAGATTAAATCAGAAGAAGATATTGAGTATTATGATTTGTGTCCTTTCGGGAAATACTCTATCGACAAGGAGTTCATTGTAACCGGAGATGGTAAAATATTCTACGGCGATGGATCATCATTGCCATCCTATGATGCCGCCCGTATTTGGCTTGAAGATATCCTTGATAAAGAAGATCCTAACTGGATAAGGTTCGAATCAGTGCCCTACATGGCGATTTATTCGTTCGTCCTGTCTCCTTTTAGCGATAACATCCGTTTGGTGCGCAATGAATCGTCAGGGCCAATGTTTAAGAATGTGGTCCCCGAAGATGAGTTTGCACGCATCACACAATCAATGAACTCCGGTGAGGAAGTCCACTACACGCTTATCCTTGCCAATGTTAATAAAAAGGGACTTCAAAAGGTGGAATTTACTATAAAAAAGCGTTAACTGTTACAAACTTATTCCACTTCGTCCTCTCTCCATCTTCCTGTCATATCGGCCTCCCGCAACATCGCCAACCTCATTGAGTGTGGCGATGTTTTATTTCATCAAAGAGTTAGTGGGTAGGCGGGTTTTTCTGCGTGATTTTGATGATGTTTGCCCGAAAAATGCTAATTTTGCACTAATTTAAAACGTTTGCCCGCGAAAGTCGCATTCTTGTGTCTTCAGCGGACATAAAAAAGCCTGTTCACAAATAATCAACCTCTTTATCATGAAAGGATCAGTAAAATATATCACAAGATGCTGTCTTCTCGCGTTGATAGCCGTATCGGGCCTCGTTGCGGAAGCGGCGGGAGGAATAACGACACTGGGCTCTGACCTGTCGAAAAAATCTTTCGGCAAGTACTGGAGGATAGAGTCTGAAAGCAACGACTACAAAGTGAGGTTTCTTGGCGACACCGTGGAGATCACGGCTCCCGAAGGACTCACTCTCTGGCGCAACCAATTGCTCAAAGCTCCACTCACGATTGAGTATGACGCCATGGTTGTCGTAGAGAACGACAACGACCGTCTCAGCGACCTCAACTGTTTCTGGATGGCAAGCGACCCCACGTCGCCGGATAATTTCTGGAAAAACTCCAAGGGTCGCGGTAAATTCCTCAACTGCTATGGTATGCAGCTCTATTACCTCGGATATGGGGGCAACAGCAATTCCACAACCCGTTTCCGCCGATATACCGGTGATGTCCGCGGTATCGACGAGGGCGCCTACCGTCCTTCCATCTTGACGGAATATACTGACAAGGCCCATCTGCTTGAAGCCAACAAGTGGTATCATGTGAAGATAACAAGCGACGGTTTCCGAACCCAGTATTTCATCGATGGAGAGCGCCTTGTGGACTATCGCGACCCTCAGGGACTTAAAGAGGGATATTTCGGATTCCGGACAACGAAATCACGCACCCGTTTTGCCAATTTCAAATGCGTTGAGACCAATGTGGCGCAGATGCCTGTCCCTCTCCATTGGATAGGGGCAACTCCTGTAGGCGACAAACCTGTGACTTTCGGCGTACCCTTCGATGAGAAGACACTCATGCCCACGGGACGCATGGCTTTGATGTCAAGCACCCGGGGATTCATCGAGTCTGACCAGTGGCCCATGGCCTTCTGGCCCGACGGATCAGTGAAATGGCTCGGGGTCGCGGCTACAGTACCTGCCGACGCGGGCACGCTGACCCTCGATCCAATATCCGGCAAGCGTAAGAACAATGCCGGGAAAAAGAATATAACTTTAGGCCGGACAACAAATGGATTAAGGATTGCCACGGGAAATACCGTGACATATATCTCCGGCGGTGGTGAAAACCTTATCGACAGTATTGTGGAAGACGGGAAACGTGTGGCTGTCAACGCAAGGCTCATCGCGACAACCGTTTCTCAGCCCTACAACGAAGGGGTTGCGTCGCAGACCTTCAAGTCATATACGGGGCGCATCGATTCGGTAGCCGTCGAGAAGGAGGGTGCCAACCGCGTTTGCGTGCGCCTCTCCGGTAAGTATCACGACGCGAATGGAACACGTGCGTGGCTCCCGTTCACTGTGAGGCTGTACTTCTTCGGCAATACTTCGGAGATGCGCATGACCCACACCTTCATCTATGACGGCGACCAGAATAAGGATTTCATAAATAGTCTCGGAGTGCGCTTCGGAGTGCCGATGCGCGGCGAGCTCTACAACCGTCATGTGGCTTTCTCCTGTGCCGACGGCGGAGTCTGGAGTGAACCCGTGCAGCCGCTTGTGGGTCGTCGCGTCGTAGCCCTGGAGGGAGATACGGCGAAAGAATCCGTGCAAGCGCGGCAGATGGCCGGGGTCATGCTTCCCTCACCGGAGGGGTTCACGGAGAAAAGCCGCAAGCATCTCAATAATTGGGCTTCCTGGAACAGATACCGTCTCTCGCAGCTCTCTCCTGATGCTTTCTCCATACGCAAGCGCGCCCATGACGACAATTCGTGGGTAGGCACTTTCTCCGGCACGCGGAGCGCCGGATTCGTTTTCGCCGGCGATGTGACCGGAGGATTGGCCGTAGGCCTGGAGGATTTCTGGCAGGCTTATCCATCCACTCTTGAGGTGACCGACGCCACTGCCGACACTGCCTCGCTGACCGTCTGGCTCTGGAGCCCGGAGAGCGAGCCCATGGATCTGCGTCACTACGACAACAAGGCGCACGATCTTGATTCGAGCTATGAGGATGTGCAGGAAGGCATGAGCGATCCATATGGCATTGCCCGCACATCAACGCTTGTCATTGTCCCCTCAGAGGGCTACAGAGGCAAGGAGCATTTCGCGGATATGGCCGCCGACTTCGTGTCGGGGGGTGTGTTGATGCCCTCACCTCAGTATCTCCACGACCGCCGTGCGTTTGGCGTATGGTCGCTACCCGACAGATCTAACGATAAGAGAGCCGCCGTGGAGCAACGCCTCACCGACTACATGGATTTTTACGCCGACGCTATAGAGAGCAGCAAATGGTATGGCTTCTGGAACTACGGCGACGTGATGCATGCCTACGACCATAACCGCCACGACTGGATGTATGACGTGGGAGGATATGCCTGGGATAACACGGAACTTGCCTCGCCGATGTGGCTTTGGTATAATTTCCTGCGCAACGGCGATGAACGCTCATGGCGCATGGCCAAGGCCATGACGCGCCACAACGGCGATGTCGACGTCTATCATATCGGCCCCAACGCCGGACTCGGATCCCGCCATAATGTCAGCCATTGGGGATGCGGCGCCAAAGAGGGCCGTATCAGCCAGGCCGCCTGGAACCGTTTCCTCTATTATCTCGCGGCCGATGATCGCGCGGGCGATCTCATGACAGAGGTGAAAGACGCCGATCAGATGCTCTATACGCTCGACCCCATGCGTCTGGCTCAGCCGCGCGGGGAATACCCGTGCACAGCGCCGGCACGTCTGCGCTTCGGGCCTGACTGGCTGTCGTATGCAGGAAACTGGATGACTGAGTGGGAGCGTACGGGCAACACCGCCTACCGCGACAAGATCATAACCGGCATGGAGAGCATCGTGGCTCTTCCGGGTCAGCTCTTCCAGGGGCCGCTCGCCCTCGGATATGATCCTGCCACAGGTGTGATCAATACGGAGGCCGACACCACCTTGCGTACTACCAACCATCTGATGACCATCATGGGTGGTTTCGAGATCAACAACGAGATGATGAGGATGACCGATGTGCCGGGTTGGGAGGCTGCGTGGCGCGACCATGCCGACCGCTACAAGGAGATGGCGCAGAAGATAAACCGCAACAAGTTCCGCGTGTCGCGCCTCGCGGCATACGCGGTCTTCATGAATGGTGACAGGGACAAGGCTGCCGCCGCATGGCATGACCTGCTCACCCGCAAGGAGCATCAGGTGGCCGAGCCGTTCAGGAAATACACTGTCGAGGCGCCGGTTGTGCCCTCTCCTAAGATGGAGATATTCCCGATAAGCACCAATGATGCAGCTCTCTGGAGCCTTGACGCGATCTACATGCAGGAGGTAATCCCGCAATGAAAGTCTTCCTGCAGGATAGGAGGATAATCGTCCTTAAATGCAGCGCCCCGGGTTTATGACCCGGGGCGCTGTGCGTTACGTCTTGACTATGTCTGGCTTTGCCTCAATTATCCGAGAGCGGCAAGCAAGTCGGCGACGATGAATGTCGAGCCTCCGATAAAGAGAATATCATCGGGAGAGGATGCCTTGAGCGCGGCATCATAAGCATCCTTCACGCATGGATAGACTGTGCCGTCGAGCCCTGCTTCTATAAACCTTCCCTTCAGTTTCTCTCCCGGAAGAGCCCGGGGAATCTGAGCGTTGGTTATATAGTATTCCGCATCTGCGGGTAGAAGCTGGAGGATCTTGTCGATGGCCTTGTCGGCCACAAACCCGATCACGATCCTGAGTCTTGAGCCGTGACGACTGTCGCGCAGACGTCTGAGCTGGCCCATATTGTTGGTGATCCCGGCAATGTTATGTCCTGTGTCTGCTATTGTCAGGGGACTGTGTGAGAGTACTGTCCATCGTCCTTTCAGGCCGGTGAGCCGTTCCACATTGGCGATCCCTTCCCTCACTGAACTGTCGGAAACCTCGATGCCGCATTCCCGCATCGTGTCAACGGCATGGAGCACAGTCTCCAGATTCCTTTTCTGATAGTCGCCGGCCAGAGGAGAAGAGTACGATCCTTCAGCAGATGTGCATCTCCATCCGCCTTCCGGATCTTCCGATATGGACAGGAGCCTCGGCGTGTCTTCCGCGAAGACCACATGGCATCCTACTTCCCGGCTTCTTTTCTCAAACACTTCCCGGATTTCTCCTTCCGCCTCTCCGACTACGGTGGGAATGCCCGTCTTCATGATCCCTGCCTTCTCCACGGCTATCTTCGGGAGGGTGTCGCCAAGAAACTGTGTGTGATCGTTGGAGATGTTCGTTATCACGCACATGTCCGGGGTGATGATATTGGTGGAATCAAGCCTTCCGCCCATGCCTACTTCTATGACGGCATAGTCCACATTCTCTTCGGCAAACCAGTTGAAGGCCATCATCATCGTCAGCTCGAAAAAGGAGGGATGTCCCTCATAGCCGCAGCCTTTCCATTTCTCGACAAACTCCACGACTTTCTCGCGGGGTATCATCTCTCCGTCAGCCCTCATACGCTCGCGGAAATCCACGAGATGGGGTGATGTGTAGAGACCAACCTTGTAACCCTGGGACTGCAGTATTGCGGCGAGCATATGTGATGTGCTCCCTTTGCCGTTTGTCCCTCCCACATGGATTGATTTGAAACGTCGGTGGGGATGGTTGAAATACGTGTCTATCGCGAGGCTTGTGTCAAGTCCCGGTTTGTAGGCTGCCGCTCCCACGCGTGAGAACATGGGGAGCTGGCTGAACAGGAAGTCGAGTGCTTCCTGATATCTGTCGGTTGTTTTCTCAGATTCCATATATGATATAACCGGCCGCGCCGGCTGCTATTATGATCCAGATAGGATGGAGTTTTATGGTTTTCTTCCCGAGCCGTATAGGAAAATAGACCAGGCAGAAAGCGGCCACGCATATGGCGATATTAGTCCAGAGCTGCCATTTTATTCCGTTGGGATTGAAGTTTGCCGCGTTCATGAGCATGATCGCGGCCGAAGCGATAAGCCCGACCACCACCGGACGGAGTCCGGAGAATATGGCCTTTATAGCCCCGCTCTCGCTGTGTCGCCTTATGAAATGTGAGCTGTAGAGCACGAGGAAGAAACTCGGCACTGTCACCGCGAGCGTGGCCAGGCATGAGCCGAGAAGTCCCCACACAATTCCCTGCAATGCGGGATTTACGCTTCCCGGAGCCACGAATCCTATGTAGGTGGCTGAATTGATGCCTATGGGCCCCGGTGTCATCTGCGAGATGGCGACGATGTCGGTAAACATTGTCTCTGATATCCATCCGGGCTCAACTACGGCTTTCTGCACAAGCGAGAGCATGGCGTAGCCTCCGCCGAAGCCGAATATTCCAATCTTGAGATAGGCCCATATCAGTTGTATGTAGATCTGCATTTCTTTGTGAGGTTATGATTGGCGATTCTTGTGTGTGTGTTTATCGTTTTTATGCTTCGGATACCACCAGAAAAATAATCCCCCGAGTGCGCCGAGTACGATATACAGGATGGGGGAGGATGCAGTGCCCATGTCGAGCGATATCATCAACGCTACAACGAAAGGTATCCATACTGTCCGCAATTTCAGCTTGGCCGCTTTGGCTGAAGATATGACCGGGGCGACGATAAGCGCCACTACTGCCGGACGGATACCCATGAAAATTGAAGATATGGTGTGGTTGTTCTTGATGGTGTCAGGAGTGAGGAATATGGCGATCGCCAGGATTATCAGGAAAGAGGGGAGTATTGTGCCCAACGATGCCACTACGCTCCCTTTCCCTCCTCTGATCTTGTCGCCGATGGCTGTCGCTATGTTCACAGCCAGAATTCCAGGCAGTGACTGGGAGATGGCTAAAAGATCAAGAAAGTCTTCACGCTCTATCCAGTGGTGTTTGTCGACGATCTCCCTCTCTATGATGGAGATCATGGCCCAGCCTCCCCCGAAGGTAAATGCGCCGATCTTGAAGAATGTCGAGAAGAGCGCCCAATATGAATCGCCTGAGGAAGAATGGTTGTTGATATCGGTTTCCTTTGTCATGAAAAATATTTAGAAGTCGTGTTTAAAAAGCAACGTTAAATTATGGGTCGCAGTCCTGTCTAAAGTTCTTTTCACAGCAGGGCTGCGTCATGACCGATGTCATGACGCAGCCCGCGGATTGTGTGAAATCAGTATTTGTGGGATGTGGTCTCCAGTTCGCGTGGCGAAAGCTTCTGGCGATCCATCGAATGCCAGACATACCATATGTAGGCGAGCACGAAGGGTATCACAAGCGATACGTAGCTCATGGTCTTGAGTGTGAACTCGGAGGAGGATGAGTTGCGGATCGTAAGCGACGAGGCCGGATCGGTCAGCGACGGATAGAATGCCGTGTCGTTGAATCCTGCCGCGAAAAAGAGCGACACGACGGCCAGAAATGTCCCGAGTCCGGTGAACCAGATTCCCTTGTTCCATTTCTCTTTGGAGAGGCAGGTGCGGAGCAGCCCATAGAGTACGAGCACTACGCCGAGAAGCAGTATCAGGAGGTTCCACCACATATCGATATAGTTATGGAAATATTTGAACGGGGTCACAGTGATTTCCTGGGTATAGGCGGGACCTGACACTACGGTATAACCCGTTGTTGTGAGCACCATGGCGAGAAACCACAGGAAGAACACTACGAAGATGCCGCCGTTGATAAGCGCGCGGTTCTTGAGTTGTCCAAGAAAGTTGTAGTCGCCTACGATGTTGTTGATCATGTAGAGCGACGCCTGCATGCGCGCCAGGAAGAGGACTGCCACACCAAGCACAAGATTTTTCCAGTTGAAGATTGCCTCGAAGCCGTGGGTAGGGGCCCATTTGGAGATCACAGGGGAGCCTGTGTCGAGCAGGCTGCCGCGCTGCACGCTGAAATCAGCGCCGAAGAAGAACATCGACACCGCCACACCGAGCAGTATGCACCCTACGCAGCCATTGAGGAAAAGGAAGAAATCGTAGGTGCCGGTGCCATAGATATTGCCCGACTTCCCTCGGTATTCATAGCTTACAGCCTGCACGATGAAGCTGAAGAGAATGATGGTCCAGAGCCAGTAGGCTCCTCCGAAACTCGTGGAGTAGAACAGTGGGAAGGAGGCGAAGAATGCGCCTCCGAAAACCACGAGGGTGGTGAACGTGAGCTCCCATTTCCTTCCCATGGAGTTGACTATGAGTTCACGGCGCTCCCGGGAGTGAGTGCCGAGCAGCATTGACTGTCCGCCCTGCACAAAAAGCAGGAACACCAGTATTCCTCCGAGTACCGAGATCAGTACCCACCAGTAGTTTTGAAGATATTCAAGAGTCATGGCTTAATGTGCGTTATCGGTTTCAAGATTCAAATTCGATTTTTTGCTTATCTGACGGAGCATTATGCTGACTTCTGCCACAAGGAGCACCGTGAAGATACCGGCAAACATCCAGAAAGTAGTGATTACCGACGATGAGGATATCTCCGATATCGCAGCTTTTGTGGGAAGCAGATCCTGCACTGTCCAGGGCTGGCGTCCGACCTCGGCCACAACCCATCCGGCTTCGGAGCATACCCACATGAAAGGCACCGAGAGCATGGCTACCCATTGCATCCATCTGTGACGCGAGAGCCAGTCTCCTTTATAAACCGCGAGCAGCGCCACCAGGAAATAAAGCAGGAAATATGTCCCGAGGCCGACCATCACGCGGAATGAATAGAATGTCACACCCACCGGCGGGATGGCTTCGTCGACAGAATCGAAGTATCCGTAGCCGAAATAGGGATAGTATTCACGAAGTTCCTTCTCAGCCTCACGCATCCCGGCCTCGTCGCGGCTCGTGCGGGCCAGGTCATATCTGCGGAGTGCCTCATGAGAGAGCTTGCCGAGCTTTATTCTTTCAGCATAGCCTACGGTGTTGATTGTGTCGCCCTTCTCGTTGACATCGATGCCCTTCACAATGTCAGTGATTCCCTGCACATAGGCATTGGGGTCATGTTTGGCGAGAATCGACAGTCCATAGGGGATGGATATGTCGAGGAGATATGGCTTTTCATCGTTGTCCCATCTCTTGTCGGGGTTCACGATCCCGACTGCGCATATTGCCTGTGACTTGCTGCCGTTGTAAAGGCCTTCCATGGCGGCGAGTTTCATTGGCTGGGTCTTGGTGACCTCTACCGCTGATCCGTCGCCGGTATACATTGTCAGGAGCAGGCCGATCAGTCCGATCCATGCCCCGACTTTTATAGAGCGTGTGGCGAAGGCAGTGTTGCGTTTCTTATAAAAGAACCACGCGCTGACTCCTACTACAAACACGCCGGCGAGAGCCCAGCCCGAGAACACGGAATGGAGGAACTTGAAGATGGCCGTACCGGAGAAAAGAGCCCAGAAATTGTCCATCACGTTTCTCATCTGCGCGGGGTCAAACTCCATGCCGACAGGATTCTGCATCCATGCGTTGGCCACGAGGATCCAGAGCGCTGAAATGGAGGCGCCGATGGCGGTGAGCCATGTAGCCGCCAGATGGAATCCGGGGCTTACTTTACCCCAGCCGAAGAACATTACGGCCACGAACGTGGCTTCCATGAAGAATGCCAGAAGTCCCTCGATGGCAAGTGGCGCTCCGAAGATATCGCCTACAAACCATGAGTAGTTGCTCCAGTTCGTCCCGAATTCAAACTCGAGGATGATACCCGTGGCTACTCCGATAGCGAAGTTTATGCCGAAAAGGGTCATCCAGAATTTTGTGGCGGCGAGCCATTTCTCAGATTTTGTTTTAAGATAGAGGCTCTCCATGACAGCCACTATCACCGACAGGCCCAAGGTCAGCGGCACAAACAGCCAATGGTAAATGGCTGTAAGCGCGAATTGCCATCGCGACCAGTCGACAACGGTCATTAAATCATCCATTATTTTAGTTTAAGGTTTAGTGTTCGGAGTGGAGTAAGAATATATAAGACTATGCTTCTTTTGTCTGTGGCACGCCTTTTGTATTTTAGCGGAAAGTGAAACATTAGGCGGAGCCTGCGCGGAGAGGGTGTGGATCGCGGGGAGATATGCTTGGGGAGGGATCATTTTCGCAGGAGCTCGTTGCGGACATGAGCCGCTCGTTCCTCGTCGTTGTCGAAATCTCGCTGCAGGAGGTTTGGAAAAAACAACAGCTTCATCACCACGAAGAAGATGAAAAGTTTGATCAGGATGATCAGCCACAAGGTTTTCCCGACGGTCATCCTGCGGAAACCGTCGTAGTAGAACAGCCATACGCTGCGGGCTGCTGAGCTCATTGATGCGGCTATGCCGCGCATTGGTTGAAACATGCGCAAATTTAAACAAAAATAACCAATAGGCAAGCATCGCTGCCATTTTTTTGTGGAATCTCTTTTTAAGAAACAACCCCGGGTAAAAAAGTTCTGACAAAACTATCGGTTTTTGCATATGATTTGTAAAAAATCACTATCTTTGCAAATGCTTTTCCCCCTGTTTGGAAGAAGCAGGTAAGAAAGATTATCCCTAACACAACGTCAAGTTCAGATACAATATGGCATTATGGTTTGAATGCAAAGTGCGTTACGACAAGATGATGGAGAACGGCACTGTAAAGAAAGTCAACGAGCCCTATCTTGTCGACGCCCTGACCTTTACCGAGGCCGAGGCGCGCATAATCGAGGAGATGACCCCCTTCATAAGCGGGGAATTCTCTATATCGGCGGTAAAGAAAACCAAGATCTCGGAGATCTTTTTCGATGATTCGGCCGACAAATATTATATGGTGAAGGTGAATTTCATCACTCTCGACGAGAAAAGCGGAGTGGAAAAGAAATCCGCTTCGTTTATCCTTACCCAGGCAAGTGATCTTGAGGGGGCGCTCGCGCGCTTCAAGGAGGGTATGAAAGGCACGATGGCCGACTACGATATCGCCTCGATCGCTGAGACTCCCCTGATGGACGTATATCCCCTCGACCTTTCCGGTGAGAAGAAACCTGAAACCCAGGAAACTCAGGCGTAATATGGGCATTGCTGAAAATCTCGGGAAAATATTGTCGGAGATACCTTCCGGCGTGCGTCTTGTGGCCGTATCGAAATTCCATCCTGCCGAGGCTGTCATGGAAGCCTATGATGCCGGACAGCGCATATTCGGTGAGAGCAGGGTGCAGGAGCTCCTCGCCAAGGAGCCGGTACTTCCGGCAGACATCCAGTGGCATTTCATCGGGCATCTTCAGACCAACAAAGTGCGTCAGCTCGTCGGGCACGCGTCTTTGATAGAGAGTGTCGACTCTGAACGTCTGCTGGATCTTATCGACAGGGAGTCGGAGAAGGCAGGCGTAGTGAGCCGGGTGCTGATGCAGGTGCATGTGGCCCGTGAGGAGACGAAGTTCGGTTTTTACCCCGAGGAACTTCTCGAATATTTCAGCTCACGCCGGTTCGAGAATCTGAAAGCCACCCATATCTGCGGAATAATGGGGATGGCTTCAAATACCGACGACATCACGCGGGTAAGGGCCGATTTCAAGGCCATAGCCGATGTTTTCCACGCGGTGGCCGATGACGGTGATCTCGGACTGCGTGGCTTTGATATCCTCTCCATGGGTATGAGCGGAGACTGGCGCATAGCCGTGGAGGAAGGCGCTAATCTCATAAGAATAGGAACAGCTATCTTCGGACAACGCGACTACTGAAAGCGGCCGTAGGCGCCACAGGTTGCCTCTCCGTGCCGGAATGAATATGCGAATCTAATATCTATAACAATAACGACTTTAAAATCAGCGATTATGACACAATCAACCCAAAAAAAACCTGTAGTCGCGATCATCACGATGTTCTTTATCTTCGCGATGATTTCATTCGTGACCAACATGGCGGCTCCTTTCGGCAACATCTGGGGCTTCAGGTATGCCTGGGCAGGAATGGCCGGCAACCTCATGAACTTCACCGCCTATCTCTTCATGGGCATCCCGGCGGGCAACATGCTCATCAAGTACGGTTATAAGAAGACCACCCTTATAGCCCTGGCAGTCGGCGCCATAGGCCTCGGCATACAGCTCCTTTCGAGCATCGTCGGCGACAACGTCATCGTGATCGGCGGAGAGAATCCCACCACGCTCAACCTCTTCATCTATCTTCTTGGCGCTCTTGTCTGCGGTGTCTGCGTATGTATGCTCAATACTGTGGTCAATCCCATGCTTAACCTTCTCGGAGGCGGCGGCAACAAGGGTAACCAGCTTATCCAGACCGGCGGCGCACTCAACTCCCTTTCCGGAACTCTGACCCCGATGTTTGTCGGCGTTCTTGTCGGCACTCTTACCAAGGAGACGACCATGGCTTCCGTGGCTCCCCTCGTGTGGACAGGCATTGTGATCTTCGTGCTTGCGTTCATAATCATCTCTTTCGTGAAGATCCAGGAGCCTCAGGCCAACCTGAGCAACGTGAAATACGAGCATAGCCCTCTGGCTTTCCGCCACTGTCTGCTCGGTGTGATTGCCATCTTCTTCTATGTAGGTGTCGAGATCGGTATCCCCGGCGAGCTCAACGCATGGATCAGCCGTGAGAACTTCGAAGGTGCCGCTGCCGTGGCAGGCTCTCTCGCCGCCCTTTACTGGCTCATGATGCTTATCGGCCGTTTCCTCAGCTCTATCATCAGTGGAAAGGTGTCGACACGCCTGCAGCTTCTTGTTGCTTCGTCGGTAGCTCTTATCCTTTTGCTCATAGCTATCTTCCTGCCCGAAAGCATTACCTTCAAGTCGCCTGAGATCCAGGCTCTCAACATCTATAGCGGCGAGGTGCCCATGAAGTGTCTGTTCCTTTTCCTCTGCGGTCTCTGCACATCGGTGATGTGGGGTGGCATTTTCAACCTCGCCACAGAGGGTCTCGGCAAATACACGGCCAAGGCTTCCGGTCTTTTCATGACCATGGTTGTCGGTGGTGGTATCATGCCGTTCATCCAGGACTGGATTGGCCGTACCGTAGGTTATGTGTCGAGCTACTGGCTTGTATTCGCTATGGTTGCCTACATCTTCTATTATGCCCTCATCGGTTCGAAGAACGTCAACAAAGACATTCCTGTCGATATTGAGGAGGAGATGGAGGAGGAACTCGTCTGAGACTTCTCTGTTCTTTAAAAGATATCCAAAGAGTTTTAGAAGCCGCGCGTCCGTATCGGATGCGCGGCTTTTTCGTTAAAAAATATGTTTTGTTCCGTTTTCGGTATCTTTGCGGTAATTTTGGTATGGATTTCTGTGTTTTGGATTATGAATTGTGGCCGGAATGAATTAAATTTGCAGTTGAAAGAGTCCCGTTTGCGGTTTGTCGGCGCGTGCGTCAGGCCGGGAGGGAATCTGATCTAACCTATAAACATCTAATTTCAGAATGCTGAAGAAAATCAGAGTCATCCTGGCAGTGATAAGCATAGTGCTCGTCACTCTGTGTTTTGTAGATTTCACGGGTTTGGCCGACAAGTGGTTCGGATGGACGGTAAAGATACAGTTCCTCCCTGCATTGCTCGCGCTCAATCTGGTTGTGTTGGCCTCCCTTGTGGTTCTCACCCTCCTGCTCGGACGCATATACTGCTCCGTGATCTGCCCTCTGGGCATCATGCAGGATATATTCGGCTGGCTGGGTAAGAAACGGAAGAAATACCGCTACAGCTGGTCGCCGGCGAAGAATGTGCTTAGAATCGTGTTTCTCTGCATTATGGCGGTGGCGGTTTTCCTTGGCATCGGGGTGGTGGTATCCCTTCTCGCTCCATACAGTGCCTACGGCAGGATATGTGCCAATCTCCTGGCCCCTGTCTGGGATGCGGCCAACAACGTGTTGGCCGGTATCGCCGAGAGCAACGGGAGCTACGCTTTCTATAAGGTGAATGTCGGGATTCAGAGCTGGATAGTTTTCGGTGTGGCGGTGGCCACTGTCGTGATCCTCGCTATCCTTGCCTGGCGCAACGGCAGAACCTATTGCAATACCGTATGTCCTGTCGGCACGGTGCTTGGATTTCTGTCGCGCTTCTCGCTCCTTTCCCCGGTGATCGACAAATCAAAATGCAATTCGTGCGGACTGTGTTCGCGCAACTGCAAGGCATCGTGTATCGACGGCAAAAACCATCGCATTGACTATTCTCGCTGTGTGGCCTGTATGGACTGCATAGGCACCTGTGCCCATCATGCCATCAGTTACGGCCTGCGCTACCGTCATGAGGATGATAAGGCTGCGAAGGCGGATGCCGCGCCTGTGTCAGGGAGTCGCCGCACATTCGTGGTGACCGCTCTCGCCACTGCCGGCGCGGCCGCCCTCAGGGCCCAGGAAAAGAAAGTCGACGGAGGGCTCGCCGTGATAGAGGATAAACAGATACCTGACCGCAAAGTCAAGATAGTGCCGCCGGGTGCGCTCAGCATAAAGAACCTCGCCGACCATTGCACGGCCTGCCAGTTGTGCATACAGGCGTGTCCCAACGATGTGCTCCGCCCCTCGACCGATCTTGAGAGACTTATGAAACCGGAGGCATCCTATGAGAATGGATATTGCCGTCCGGAATGCACGCGCTGCTCGGAGGTGTGTCCTACCGGTGCGATAATAAAGATCACTCCCGCCGACAAATCCGCCATACAGGTAGGTCATGCTGTTTGGGTAAGGAAAAACTGCATACCCCTGACTGACGATGTGGAATGCGGCAACTGCGCGCGTCATTGTCCCACAGGCGCGATACAGATGATCAACTCAGTCGCGGGAGATGAAAGCTCGCGCAAGATCCCGGCGGTCAACACTGAGAAATGCATAGGTTGCGGCGCTTGCGAGAATCTATGCCCGGCACGTCCCTTCAGTGCCATATACGTCGAAGGACACCAAATTCACAGGACTATCTAAGAAGTTGTTTAGAAATGAACGTTAAATTATGGGCGGCAATTTTTTAGTTAAAATCCGATTAAGGCAAAGGAGCATAGCGGGCTATGTGACT
>PPYF01458185.1_pt1 | contig 36220 bp, 32 predicted proteins | sample 1559871 | NCBI WGS metagenome assembly PPYF01 (sample SAMN08240021, study PRJNA423297) | Human gut metagenome, whole genome shotgun sequencing project.
CCTCGTGACCATCAAATGATCTATATTTCAGCAACCAACAAAATTGACGATCAAGTTCTTGTCGAAAATACTATCGTTTATGACCTATCTGATCAGGAATTAGACACCATCAAACATTATTTTATCAGAGTTGATAAACGTAACCGTGTCGAACTTCTTCGTAAGTTCTCCAATATTCCTGATTTCCGTGGCCTTGTCTTTTTCAACAGTCTTTCTGACCTTGGGGCTACTGAAGAGCGCCTCCAATTTAACGGTGCTTCTGCAGTATCATTGGCTAGCGACATCAACGTCAAATTCCGTAAGGTTATCTTGGAAAAATTCAAGAATCACGATATTTCACTCTTACTAGGTACTGACCTCTTGGCACGAGGCATCGATATTGAAAATCTGGAAGTGGTCATCAACTTCGATATCCCACGAGACCGTGAAGCCTACACTCACCGTGCAGGTCGTACCGGCCGTATGGGAAATGAAGGTAGCGTCATTAGCTTGGTAACTCATCCAGAAGACCTCAAAAAACTTAAAAAATTCGCTAAAGTATCAGAACTGGTTCTTAAAAACCAAGAGCTTCACAAAAAATAAGCCATTACAAAAGCACTTCAGTTTACTATGAAGTGCTTTTAACATATACAGATTAGGCTTTTTTACCAAAGTCCTCAATCATTTGTTCCATTTCCTCACGACTTGGAGTTGTCAACATATAAAGGAAGTCACCTTGCAACTCTGCAAAGGCTGCAGGCATGATTTTCTTAACTTTAAGTTGTTCACGATACTTATCGAAAAGTTCTTCTTCTGAGTAAGCATAGTGAGAGCTTGCACGACGTGAAGTTGCCAAACAGTAAAGTGGCTCAAACTGAGAAGATGGGAATGGTTCGCCAGCAACGATATCCGCATAACCCTTGTACAAATCGAAAGAATGAGCATAGTTATAGACGTCGATTGTGAAGCCACCTGCTGGACGGTTGTTATATTCAATAGCAATATAATCGTCACCATCACGGAAGAACTCAATATGGAAGAAACGTTCCTTCATTCCAAATTCTTTGACAATTGCCTCACCATACTTACGTAACTTAGGATCCATTTCCTTAAGAACGTAGTAAGAATTATCCATCTTGTAAATCATCAAGTCAAGTGGTGTGTGGGCATAATCGAAAGTTGTTGAGAAGACAATATTACCATCATGGTCAATCAAACCATCGAAAGTACAGATTTCACTTGAAGTTACAAATTTTTCAAAGAAATAAACTATTTCATGATCCCACTCAGCCTTGAAATGATTGATATCATCTTCTGTTTCAAGTTTGAAGGTTGCAGCTGCACCAACCCCATTATCTGGCTTAGCAATCATTGGAAGACCGATTTCTTTCACAGCTTTATCCACATCTTCGTCAGTTTTAATGACAGCACCTGGCACAACTGGAACACCAGCTTTTTGGAAGAGTTTCTTCATTTCAGACTTGAATTTAGTCTTCTTAAGGTCTTCTGGCTTAGCACCAAAAACATTAAACTGTTCACGAAGAGCAGCATCCAATTCCAACCAGTATTCATTATGAGATTCGATACGATCGATTGGACCATGTTTGTAGAAAAGAAAGGCTACCGCACGTTTAACTTCATCCAAGTTTTCCAAATTGTCTACACGGAAGTACTCAGTCAATGCATCTTTCAAAGGTTGATCCAATTGCTCATAAGGCTCTTGACCAATACCAAGAACAGTGATTCCCTTATTAGCAAGTTCAACTGTAAACTGTTGGAAGTTTTGTGGATAGTATGGTGAAATAACAAGATAATTCATTAGTGATTCCTCTTTTATAGTTATTTAGATAGGATAGACAAAGAAATTATAGGTTCATATTGTCAAGGAAATAAGGCATTTGTTTACGCCACCATTCCCAATCGTGAGCGACATCATGGCCCCACTCAGAGAACCAAGCTGGAATATTCTTTTGTTCAAAGGCTTCCTTGAGTTTATAGTAAGATGGAAGACCATCTTGTTCCCAAGCACCAAGACCTGTACATACGATGATTTCAGCTTGACGGTAGCGGTCGATAAACCAACCATCATTTTGGTTCCAGATATAATCTGATGGGGAATTTTGGTAAATAGCTTCATCCCCTCCAAACTCACCCACAAAGAAACGAGCGTCGTAGACACCACTAAGGGCTACTACTTTATTGAAAACATCAGGGTGTTGCAAGAAGAAATTAAGCGCATGGTAAGCACCCATTGAACATCCTGTTGTCATCATTGGATCAAACCAACCAGTTTTGTGTTTGATAAATGGAATAGCTTCTTCAATAACATAGCGTTCATAGGCACGGTGCATTTCAGCACGATCGTGTGGATTTTTCCAATCACAAAGCCAGCTTTCACTGTCCACACTTGACAGCGTAAAGAATTGTACGCGTCCTTCTTCGATAAAACGTGCACAAGCATCAATCATACCAAAGTCATAGTATTCGTTATGGCTACCACCTGATGAGGCAAAAACCACAACAGGGATACCAGCGTGCCCGTAACGGTTAACATACATTTCACGATTAAGTTGACCACTCCAGTGGCTAAGATGTTCGATATTCATATTTATATTCCTTTTCCTAAATTAAAAATATTTTACGTTAATAAAGACTAGTCCCACTTTTCAGCGAAAAAGCGAAGACAGTCTGGTAAATTCTCAGCCCAAGCTTCTTCATTGTGTTCAGCACCAGACTGAATGTGAATCTTGATATTTTCCAAATCAACCCCACGAGCAATCAAATCATGGTAATAGCTCAATGAAGAGTCAATGTAAGCCTGCTTAATGTTACCAGCCATCAAGGTCTTGTCAGTATCATCAGCTTCCTCAGTCCCTACATAAATGTAGACACGTTGATCTACATCGAGCTTTTGACGCGACATGTAACGATCAAAGGCATCTTGATGCAACCAGTTAGCTGAAGAAAACACTCCAAGACAACCAATCTGCTCCTTATAATCAAGCCCCATAAACTGAGTGATATTACCACCAAGAGATGAACCAATCATAGCTGTATGATGACGGTCTGATAGGGTGCGATACTCCTTATCAATAAAGGGTTTAACCACATCCATGACAAACTCCGCATACTCTACTCCCTTGCCTCCGAACTGAACACCAGGGATATTAGATTCTTGGTACTTCCACGCAGAATACTCATTCATACGGCCAGGACCATCATTATCGATGGCTACAACAATCATGCGCGAAATATCAGGATTACGCTTGATTGTTGGGATAATCTTCCAAGAATAGCCCGAAAATGACTCCTTACTATAAAGAACATTCTGACCATCATGGAAATACACGACAGGGTAAGAACGATCTGTATCCGTTTCATAGTTCTTAGGTAGAAGAACACGCACACGACGAAGTTTCCCAGTGTATGGCACCTCTAATTCATGCGTCTTCATAACCAAGTAAAAATAAGATTTATTCATTGTCAGAAAACTCTCTATATTCGAAATTTAGTTCTATTATACCATATTTTAAAAGAAAAAGAGTCCCTATAATGGGGACTCTTTACACTTTTTTAATGATTGAATAGCTAAACTCTTAGTAGTTTGCGATATCAAATACTGTTGATTTCACACGAGTCATAGCTTCGATAGAGTATTTCACACCTTGAGTTCCGGCACCAGATCCTTTAACACCAAGGAATGGGAAGTTATCTGTACCACGTTGTGTTTTGTTGTTGATGTGAACTGTACCAACTTCAAGTTGTTCAGCAATTGCAAACGCACGTGGGTAGTCTTGTGTGAAGACAGCACCTTGAAGACCAAATTCAGATTCGTTAGAAATCTTGATTGCTTCTTCAACTGAAGATACACGGATGAATGGCAATACTGGACCAAATGGTTCTTCCCAAGCAAGACGCATATCAGTTGTCACATGGTCAAAGACAGCTGGGTAGATAAGGTTGCCTTCACGTTTCAATTCAGTTTTAGCAGTAGCACCTTGTTCAACGGCATCATCAATCAAACCTTGAACGAAGTCAGCTGCTTTTGTATCGATAAGTGGTGTAACGCTTGCGCTTTCTTCAGGCATACCAACAGTGATATTACCTACCAAAGCAGTTACTTTTTCTACCAATTCATCTGCAACACTATCCATTACAAGAACACGTTTGATAGCTGTACAACGTTGACCTGAATAGTCAAAGGCACCAGCAACAATGTTTTTAGCAGTCAAGTCAAGATCAGCATCTTCAAGAACGATAGCGGCATCTTTACCACCAAGTTCAAGCATGATTGGACGCATAGCTGCCAAACGACCGATATTTTCACCAACTGGTGTTGAACCTGTGAAGTTGATGAAATCAACTGCTTTGTGTTCAACGATGTAGTCACCGATAACAGAACCACGACCAGTGATAGAGTTCAAGACACCTGCAGGGATACCAGCTTCAACAAAAGCTTCAACCAAAAGAAGACCTGAGATAGAACCTTGTGTTGGTGGTTTGAAGGCAACAACGTCACCAGCAATCAAGGCAGGAGCAATTTTAGAACCAGCCAAGTTTACTGGGTAGTTAAATGGAGAGATAGCAAGGACAAGACCTACTGGTTCGCGACGAACAACAGCGATTTTTTTCTTGCTACCAGCGTCAAACGCACCACCTTCAAGTACTTCACCTTCCAAACGCAAACCTTCTTCAGCTGCATAGTGGATGATTTCAGCAGTACGAACAACTTCACCGATTGCAGATTTCAAACCTTTAGAGATTTCTTTAGAAAGAACTTGACCGATTTTTTCTGCATCACGTTCCAAGATATCTGCTGCTTTATGAAGGTAAGCTGCACGTTCAGCATATGAAAGTGCACGCCATGCTGGAAGTGCTGCTTTAGCTGCTGCGTAGACTTCGTCTACTTCAGCTTGGCTCATCGCTGGAACTGATCCAAGTTCCTCACCGTTTGCAGGTGCGTAGATAGTAATTTCGTTTTCAGATGTTTTCCACTCACCATTGACATAGTTTTTGTATTGTTTAGCCAAGATAGTAACTCCTTTTATCTATTATAAGACCTATTTTATCATTTTTTTAGAAATAATCCAATATTTAAACGAGAATTATTCAGAAAATTTTGACAAAAAATAGTTTTAATTATTAACCTAGGTTAGCCGTATTCTACTCCTAACCAAAGAATGAGTCAATTATTTTGTCTCTGTTTAGCTATAAAAAAAGTGAAAGCCTAAGCCTCCACTTTTTATGATTAGTCTACGTTAACGTATTCTTTTGAAAGTTCAAGAACTTCTTCCATTGTTGAACATTCAGTAAGCGCACGGTTAGCGTATTCTTCCATTTTAGCTGTGTCAAGTTTCTTCATCAAGCTACGTGTACGAAGAACAGATGTCGCTGACATTGAGAATTCATCCAAACCCATTCCGACAAGAAGTGGAACAGCAGTTTGGTCACCAGCCATTTCACCACACATACCAGCCCATTTACCTTCAGCGTGGGCCGCTTTGATAACATTGTTAATCAAACGAAGGATTGATGGGTTATATGGTTGGTAAAGGTATGAAACTTGTTCGTTCATACGGTCAGCAGCCATAGTGTATTGGATAAGGTCGTTTGTACCAATTGAGAAGAAATCAACTTCTTTAGCAAATTGGTCAGCAAGCATAGCTGCAGCAGGGATTTCAATCATGATACCTACTTCGATATCGTCTGCAACGGCAACACCTTCAGCAACCAATTTAGCTTTTTCTTCTTCAAGAATACCTTTAGCAGTACGGAACTCATTCAACAAAGCAACCATTGGGAACATGATACGCAATTTACCGTGAACAGATGCACGAAGCAAGGCACGCAATTGTGTACGGAACATTTGGTTACCAGTTTCAGAGATAGAAATACGCAAAGCACGGTAACCCAAGAATGGGTTCATTTCTTTAGGAAGATCGAAGTAAGGGAGTTCTTTATCCCCACCGATATCCATTGTACGAACGACAACAGGTTTACCGTTCATACCTTCAAGAACTGCTTTGTATGCTTCATATTGGTCATCTTCAGTTGGGAAGTCTTGAGAATCCATATACAAGAATTCTGTACGATAGAGACCAACAGCTTCTGCACCGTTATCATTTACACCTTCAACGTCTTTAGGTGTACCGATGTTAGCAGCCAATTCGAAATGTTTTCCATCAGCAGTAACTGTTTGAGCATCTTTAAGGAGAGCCCATTCAGCTTTTTGTTTAGCGTAAGCTTCACCAGCTGCTTTAAACTCAGCAATTTGCTCTTCAGTTGGGTTGATAACAACTTCACCAGTAATACCTGAAACTGCCAAGATGTCACCATCTTTTACAAGTCCTGTGATGTTATTTGTACCAAGAACAGCTGCAATTTCAAGTGTAGGAGCCATGACTGCAGAGTGACTTGTACGTCCACCGATATATGTATGGGTTGTCTTCCATACCTTCAAAAATAGCGATAAACATGTCTGTTACTTCTGTCAAAGCAGCTTCAGCATTAACTTGTTTAGCACGGATAGTTTCTTTAATTTGACCAGTCATTTCTGGGTCAGCAAGAACCATCAAGTGAGCATCAAAAACGGCTGCCGCTTCTTCACCAAGGCTTTCAACTGCTTTTTCACGGATAACAGAAAGCTCGTCTTGTGACGCCGCTAGAGCAGCATCTAGACGAGCCTCTTCTGCACTTGTATCTTCAACTGTTACAGTTTCAAATGACAAGTCCGGTTGAACAAGCAGATATGCCTTAGCAACTGCAACACCATCAGATGCTGCGATTCCTTTAAGCATTTCTGTCATATTCTTATGCCAATCCTTCTTTTGTCATTGTTTCTGCGATTGCTGCGATTGCGTCATCAGCATCAGCACCTTCTGCAGAGATAGTTACGTCAGCACCTTGACCAACACCAAGGCTCATAACACCCATGATAGATTTAAGGTTAACTGCTTTACCTTTGTAGTCAAGAGTGATATCTGAAGCAAATTTGCTAGCTGTTTGAACAAGCAAAGTAGCTGGACGTGCGTGGATACCTGTTTCTGCAACAATGTGGAAATCTTTAGAAGCCATAATGGATTCTCCTTCTTCATTTGGAATATTTGAGTTATCAATGATAACCCTTACAATTTAGAATTATAACATAGCTAATTGAGATTAGCAAGGTTAAAACGTACTTTCTACAAGTTTTTCGAAAGCTTGTCTCTCATTTTACTGGGCATTTTCATTTTTCAAAACATAAGCAAATACTAGTCTCTAGTTATTTACAACATTTTCAGAAAATTTCTTTCATGGTGTTTTCAATCGTTAATTTTCATTTTCGAGCAAAAACAATCACATAATTGAAAGAATTTGATTGCTAAAGGCACTCGTTGAATAAGCTTGTTTTTCAGATGATAAGTCAGCTGTAAAAATACCTGCTTTGAATGTTCTTTCAATAGCCTTTGTAATGAATTGAGCAGCTTCAGTCCAACCAATATAGTCTAGAAGCATACAACCAGATAATAGAACTGAGCACGGATTAGCCTTATCTTGATTGGCAATATCTGGTGCTGTTCCATGTGTTGCTTCAAAAATAGCATGACCTGTTTGATAGTTAATGTTGGCTCCAGGGGAGATGCCGATACCACCAACTTGTGCAGCCAAGGCATCACTGGCATAATCACCATTCAAGTTAGTTAAGGCAACAACATCAAATTTTTCTGGATTCAAAAGAATCTGTTGTAGAAAGTTATCAGCGATTATATCATTAATCTCTAGACGACCAGCTAGCAATTCTGCTTTATACTCTTCCTGAGCTACTTCATAACCCCATTTACGGAAGCCACCTTCTGTAAATTTTTGAATATTCCCTTTATGAACCAATGTCACTTTCTTTAGATTGTTCTTGAGAGCATAGTCGATAGCCGAGCGAATGAGACGTTTACTTCCTTCTATTGAAATTGGCTTGATTCCGATACTACTTGATTCTGGGAAGCGAATTTTATTAACATTCATTTCTGTCTGGAGAAACTCAATCATGCGCTTGACATCTGCCGTTCCTGCTTCCCATTCAATCCCCGCATAAATATCTTCAGTATTTTCACGGAAGATAGTAATATTTGTTTTTTCTGGTTCCTTAAGTGGACTTGCTACTCCGTCAAAGTAACGAACAGGTCTAACACAAGCGTAGAGATCAAGTTCTTGACGTAAAGCTACATTTAAAGAACGAATACCACCACCTACTGGCGTCTCAAGCGGTCCCTTAATAGCTACTAAACTTTCTCGAATAGCCTCCAAAGTCTCTTTCGGCAACCATTCACCAGTTTTGTCATAAGCCTTTTTACCGGCTAGAAGCTCTTGCCACTCAATATGACGCTTTCCTTCATAGGCTACTTCTACTGCTTTGTCAAAGATTGCTTGGGCATTCTTCCAGATATCATGTCCAACACCATCCCCTTCAATAAAAGGGATAATTGGACGATCAGAAACTTGAAGCTGTCCATTTTTCATTACGATTTTTTCTGCCATATAGCTTTCCTCCCTAGCGTTTTTCTAAAGGAATATACGTCATATTTTCTTGTCCGATGTACTGTGAGCGTGGACGAATCAATTTGTTATTTTTTTGTTGCTCTTGAATATGAGCAATCCAGCCGGCAACACGACTCATAGCAAAGATAAGTGTGAAGATATCGCTGTCAATTCCTAGAGTATGGTATACGGTAGCTGAATAAAAGTCCACATTGGGAATCAATCCCTTCTTTTCTTTCATGAATTCTTCAATTTCTTGAGACATGTTAAAGAATTCTTCATTGTCGGTACCTTCTGTCAACTTTTTGGCCATATCTCTTAAGAAAATTTCACGAGGATCCTGTTTCTTGTATACACGGTGTCCAAATCCCATGATTTTCTCTTTTGAGTCAAGTTTTTCCTGCAAGTAAGCATTAACGTCTCCAGATTCACGAATTTCTTTAAGCATATCAAAGACGCGTTCATTAGCTCCACCATGCAAGGGACCTTTTAGAGCACCAATAGCTGTTGTGACACAAGAATAGATATCTGTCAGAGTCGAGGCACAAACACGCGCTGCAAAAGTTGAGGCATTCAACTCATGATCTGCATGAAGAATTAAGGCCTTATTCATAGCTTCAATTTCAATTTCAGAAGGTTCAACACCATTCAACATGTAGAGAAAATTTGCTGCAAAACCTAGATCTTCTCTTGGTTTGAGGGGCATTTTACCAGTACGTAAGCGTGCAAAAGTCGTAATAATTGTAGGCAATTTAGCCATCAATTCAATACTTTGCTGATAAATTGCCTCCATGGATCTTCCTTCAGCATCCACATTATAAACTCCGAGAAGAGAGACTGTTGAACGCAAAACACTCATTGGGTGCAAATGGGGACGAGATTGGATAAGAATGCATTGCTCTACAGCATCCGAAATATCATAGTTCTTACGCAACTCAGCTTCAAAATACTTAAGTTCCATTTGTGTAGGAAGATGACCATTCCATAAGAGATAAATCACTTCCTCAAAAGACGCTTTATTATCCATAAACTCAGAAATATCATATCCTGAATACGATAAATGATCATCAATAATAGATGAAATCCTAGTATTACAGGCAATCATATCCTTAAGTCCATTGATCTCAACTGTTGTCATATTAGGCTCCCTTCAATTTTTTTCTCACAACCATAGGCAGGATACCGCCATTTTTATAGTAGCGAATATCGGCATCTGCATCGAAGCGTACCAAGGCTTTAAAAGTTTTAGTTTGTTCCGGTGTCGAAGCTGTAACAGTGATAATATCATGGACACCTGGAGTTTCTGAAAGGTCAAAGCTAAAGGTCTCCTGTCCTGTCAATCCAAGACTTTCAGCATTTTCTCCTTCCATAAATTGGACTGGTAAAATCCCCATCATAACGAGATTTGAACGGTGAATACGCTCAAAACTCTCAGCAAGCACTACTTTTACACCAAGAAGATTAGCACCTTTAGCCGCCCAGTCACGACTTGAACCCATACCATAATCCTTACCGGCAATTACAAGCGTACCTTGATTAGCTTCTTTATATTTCATAGCAGCATCATATATAGGTAGAATGTCACCATCATATTTAGTATATCCACCAATTTTTCCATCTGCTAGCTCATTCTTGATACGAATATTAGCAAAGGTTCCTCGCATCATGACTTCATGATTACCACGACGGCTACCATAAGAATTGAATTCTTGATAATCAACACCATTCTCAGTCAAATAACGGGCTGCTGGACTATTTCTAGCAATATTACCCGCTGGAGAAATATGGTCTGTTGTAACCGTATCTCCGAATTTAGCCAAAACTTTCAAATCTTTCAATGGTTTAATGCTCAAATCATCTCCTAAAGCATCAAAGTAAGGTGGGTTTTGAATATAGGTAGAGTTTTGATTCCATTTATAATTTTGACTTTGTTCAGTAGGAATGGCATTCCACTTCTCACTATCAGAAAAGACACTGGCATATTCATCTTGGAAGAGTTGACGGGTGACGTATTTATCAACATAAGTCTCAATTTCTTCACGAGATGGCATAATCTCTTCTAAATAAACAGCTTGACCATTGTCATCAAAACCTAAAGGTTCAGTTGTCAAATCAATATTCGTGTTACCTGCCAAGGCATAAGCAACAACCAATGGTGGGCTAGCCAAGAAATTTGCTTTAACAAGTGGATTAATACGCCCTTCAAAATTACGATTTCCTGACAAAACAGCACTCGCTAATAAATCAGTGTCCACAATAGCCTTAGCCACCTCTGGACGTAAATCTCCTGAGTTCCCAATACAGGTTGTGCAACCGTAACCTACCAAGTTAAAGCCAAGCTTATCTAGATAGGTTTGCAAGCCTGAAGCTTTGAGATAACCAGTAACAACCTTAGAACCGGGTGCCAAAGATGTCTTCACTGTTGGAGATACTTTTAATCCTTTCTCAACCGCTTTTTTAGCTAAAAGACCAGCTGCCATAAGAACGTAAGGATTTGAAGTATTGGTACATGATGTGATAGCTGCAATGGCCACATGACCTGTTTGAATTGTTTCTGAATGATCCTCAAAGTCAACGTTAGCAGTTTTTGCTAGCTCTTCCTTATCCAAACCGAAACCACGGACACCTGCTTCACGTACTACTGCATCTTGAAATTCTTGCTTAGCATCAGATAAGAGAATCAAATCCTGTGGACGTTTAGGACCTGAGATAGAAGGTTTAATAGATGACAAATCAATTTCAACAATCTTAGTATACTTGGCTTCTTTACTTGGATCATAGAAAAGATGATTGGCTTTCGTATAGGCTTCAGTGACTTGGATATGTTCCTCATCACGGTTAGTTAAACGCATGTAGTTAAGAGTCTCGTCATCAATAGGAAAATAACCACAAGTCGCACCATATTCTGGTGCCATATTAGCGACTGTAGCACGATCAGCTAGAGATAAGCTCTTCAAGCCAGGTCCAAAGTACTCAACAAATTTACCAACCACATTTTCGGAACGAAGCACCTGAGTAATCTTGAGAGCCAAATCTGTTGCCGTTGCAATTTTAGGCAACTCTCCTGTCAGATGTACACCAATAACCTCTGGAATTGGGAAATAAGATGCTTCACCGAGCATGGCTGCTTCAGCTTCAATTCCACCAACACCCCAACCAAGAACGCCAATACCATTAATCATAGTTGTATGACTATCAGTACCAAACATAGAGTCAGGATATAGGAGCCCATCATTTTCAATAATAACATCACTCAAAAATTCAATATTAACCTGATGAATAATCCCTGTAGCTGGTGGAACAGCACGGTAATTTTCAAAAGACTGTTCGGCCCACTTTAGAAATTCATAGCGCTCGTTATTACGTTTAAACTCTAGATTAATGTTATCTTCAAGAGCAGTATCACATCCGTATGAATCCACTTGGACAGAGTGGTCGATGACCAAATCTACTGGAATCTCGGGATTAATAAATTCGGCTTTACCACCATTAGCCACTATAGCATCACGCATTGAAGCTAAATCAACAACAACAGGAACTCCTGTAAAATCTTGTAAGATAACACGACTTGGTTTAAAAGGCACTTCAGAAATTGTCGGAAAATTCGGAAATTTCATTAGATCAGAAATGTGAGATTCCTTAACATCGACGCCATCTTTTTTTCGGAGGAGACTTTCAAGTAGTATTCGAATGGTATAAGGTAGTTCTCCAACCTTAACATCATGAGATTTTGCTGCTTTTTCAAGATCATAGAAAGAGAATGTCTTACCATTTACAGTTAGATTTGAACAGTATTCTTGCATACTTGGACCTCCATTAGTTAAAAATTTTCTTTATTCTACACTGTTTTTTTTGAAAAAACAAATAGAATTGGCATTTTGATGTTACATTATGTGACATACGTGGTTAGATGTTTCTTTTTTAGTCAATTCCATACACAAATCCTATTTAATTTAGGAAACTTAAAAAAGCCTTTAAAACACAAGATATAGGGTTGTGTTTCAATACTAAACACAAAATATTGTATTTCCTTGAGATATTTAGCTTGATTTTTCCCAATATTTTGGGTATTCTATTAGAGTTGAAAAAGTGGCTCTTGGCCACTTAAAATCTTTTTATAAAGGAGTATTTGCAATGGCAAAGATTACATTGTTTTCTAAAAACAACTGCATGCAGTGCAAAATGACTAAAAAATTCTTGGAAAAGGAAGGTGCTGATTTCGAAGAAATCAACATTGATGAACAGCCAGAAAAAATCGATTACGTTAAAAGCCTCGGTTTTACTGCTGCTCCAGTTATTGAAGCCGGCGATATCGTCTTTTCAGGTTTTCAACCTGCTAAACTTAAAGAAATCCTTTAATTATCAAGTTTTTATATAGAAAGGAACTTGTTTGCTTAGTTTAATGTTTTAACCTTAATCTACTATTAAACTGAGCCTGGTATCTGTATTATGTCTTTAAAAAATCTTGGCGATGTTTCATACTTCCGCCTCAACAACGAAATTAACCGTCCTGTTAACGGTCAAATTCCTTTGCATAAGGATAAAGAAGCACTTCGTGCCTTCTTCCTTGAAAACGTTAAGCCAAATTCAATGGCATTCAACAGCATCACAGATAAAATTAATTATTTGATTGAGAACGATTATATTGAGTCTGAATTCATCGGTAAATACGAACCTGCTTTCATCGAAAAATTGTCTGCAGAAATTCATTCTCAAAAATTCCGCTTCCAATCTTTCATGGCAGCCTACAAGTTCTACCAACAATATGCCCTCAAAACAAACGATGGCGAGTCTTACCTCGAAAGTATTGAAGATCGTGTTCTATTCAACGCCCTTTACTTTGCTGATGGTGATGAAAACCTAGCTAGTGACCTTGCCAACGAAATGATTCACCAACGTTACCAACCTGCTACTCCTTCATTTTTAAATGCTGGACGTAGCCGTCGTGGTGAACTCGTGTCATGTTTCCTTATTCAAGTAACAGATGACATGAATTCTATCGGACGTTCTATCAACTCTGCCCTCCAGTTATCACGTATTGGTGGTGGGGTAGGTATTAGCTTGTCTAACCTTCGTGAAGCTGGTGCTCCTATCAAAGGATATGCTGGGGCAGCCTCTGGTGTCGTGCCTGTTATGAAGCTTTTCGAAGATAGCTTCTCTTACTCAAACCAACTTGGCCAACGTCAAGGTGCTGGTGTTGTTTATTTGGATGTTTTCCACCCAGATATCCTTGCCTTCCTTTCTACTAAGAAAGAGAATGCTGATGAGAAGGTGCGTGTTAAGACACTATCACTTGGTGTTACAGTTCCAGATAAATTCTACGAGTTGGCACGTAATAATGAAGATATGTACCTCTTCAGTCCTTACTCAGTCGAAAAAGAGTACGGTAAACCATATAACTACATTGATATTACAGCTATGTACGATGAGTTGGTTGCCAATCCAAATATCACAAAAACCAAGATTAATGCCCGTGAGCTAGAAACTGAAATTTCTAAACTCCAACAAGAATCAGGTTATCCATATATCGTCAATGTTGATACAGCCAATCGACACAATCCAATCGATGGTAAGATTATCATGTCCAACCTCTGTTCTGAAATTCTTCAAGTTCAAACACCAAGTGAACTTAACGATGCACAAGAGTTTGTTAAACTCGGTACAGACATTTCATGTAACCTTGGATCAACTAATATCCTTAACATGATGACTTCACCTGACTTTGGTCGTTCGATTAGAGCAATGACACGTGCGCTTACCTTTGTTACAGATAGCTCAAGTATTGATGCTGTACCATCTATCAAAAATGGTAACCAACAAGCTCATACCTTTGGTTTGGGAGCTATGGGGCTTCACTCTTACCTCGCTAAACACCATATCGAGTATGGTAGCCCTGAATCTGTTGAATTCACTAATATCTACTTCATGCTCATGAACTACTGGACTTTAGTTGAATCTAACAACATTGCCCGTGAACGTCAAGAAACCTTTGTCGGTTTTGAAAAATCAAAATATGCTGATGGTTCTTACTTTGACAAATACGTTACAGGCCAATACGTTCCTAAATCTGACCGTATCAAAGAACTTTTCGATGGCCACTTCATCCCACAAGCCAAAGATTGGGAAGAACTCCGTGAACTCGTTAAGAAAGATGGACTCTACCATCAAAACCGTTTGGCTGTTGCGCCAAATGGCTCAATCTCTTACATTAACGACTGTTCGGCTTCTATCCATCCAATCACACAACGTATTGAAGAACGTCAAGAAAAGAAAATCGGAAAAATCTACTATCCAGCCAACGGTCTTTCAACAGACACAATTCCTTTCTACACTTCAGCCTACGACATGGACATGCGTAAAGTTATCGACGTTTATGCCGCTGCGACTGAACACGTTGATCAAGGTTTGTCATTAACCCTATTCTTGCGTAGTGAGTTACCAAAAGAAATTTACGAATGGAAAACAGAAAATAAACAAACGACTCGTGACCTTTCTATCCTTCGTAACTACGCCTTTAACAAGGGAATTAAATCAATCTACTACATCCGTACTTATACAGATGACGGTGAAGAGGTTGGTTCTAACCAATGTGAAAGCTGTGTCATCTAAGATGGTGATTTAACGATAACAACCTCACTACTCTTATTTACAAAATGAATTAAAAGGTCGGTTCGCCGACTTTTTTAATAGATCAACTCAAAAAACTATATCATGATTTTGAATTATGATAAAATAGTAACGACATCAATAAAGAAAGAGGTTTCTAATGGAAACTTACTACAAAGCCATTAACTGGAATGAAATCGAAGATGCGATTGATAAATCTACCTGGGAAAAATTGACCGAACAATTTTGGCTAGATACACGTATCCCACTTTCAAATGACCTTGATGACTGGCGTAAACTTTCAGCTGAAGAAAAGGATTTGGTTGGAAAAGTTTTCGGTGGTTTAACCTTGCTAGATACCATGCAATCTCAAACTGGTGTTGAAGCCATTCGTGCAGACGTCCGTACACCTCATGAAGAAGCTGTATTGAACAACATTCAGTTCATGGAATCTGTTCACGCGAAATCTTACTCTTCAATCTTCTCAACTTTGAATACTAAATCTGAAATTGAAGAAATTTTCGAGTGGACTAACAGTAACGAATACCTACAAACCAAGGCGAAAATCATTAACGATATCTATGAAAATGGAACACCTCTTCAGAAAAAGGTTGCTTCAACATATCTTGAAACATTCCTTTTCTATTCAGGGTTCTTTACTCCACTCTATTATCTTCAAGTTGGTAATGGTTACCTTCTAGGGACTGTTGAAGCCATGCAAGATGATGATTATAACTACGGACTATAAGAAAAACTAGCTAAGCTAGTTTTTTTATTGTGTTCAATACTATATTCGAAAAACAAATAGAAAAAGAGTTCAAATTGAACTCTTTTTATTTTATTTTGCTTTTACCTCAAAACCTTCTGCGACACCTTCTGCAAAGTTTTCTTCAACAATGCTAGCACAGTGATCACAGATAGTCGCATTGTAGCTACGTTCTTTGGTAGTTGGATCGATACGACGGCAACGATCACAGACATCACCTTCAGCACGTTCTACTGTGAATGCTACACCTTCAAAGCTTACAGCAGACTCAGGAGCATCTCCTTCAGCAATAGTCAATGCTGAAACAATCAAAAGTTGAGCAAGGTTAGTATTCAAACCCTCAAGAAGTTCTTTGACTTCAGCATCAGGATAGATGGTCAAATGAGCTTCAAGCGATTTACCGATAACTTTTTCATTACGCGCTTCTTCCAAAGCTTTTTGAGCTTGGCCACGGAAATCCATGAAGGCATTCCATTTTTCAAGAAGTGCATCTTGACCAACGAAATCTTCTGCTTCTGGCAACTCAGACAATTGAACATAGTCTTCTGTTTCAAATTCAAGATATGACCAAATTTCTTCTGCAGTGTGAGGAAGGATTGGTGTCAATAGTTTTGTAATCTTGACAAGAATATCGTAGAAGACTGTTTGCATTTGACGACGTTCAAGTGATTCTGCACTCTCAATATAAACCACATCTTTGGCAAAATCAAGATAGAAAGCAGACAACTCAACGTTAATAAAGTTAACCAAGGCTTTGTAGATAGTTAAGAATTCTAAGTTTGCATAGGCATCACGAATAGTCTTAACCAATTGGTTAAATCGAATAGTCATATACTGATCTACAGAACGCAAGTCTTCAAAGGCTACTGCATCAGTTGTTGGATTGAAGTCAGATGTATTGGCAATCAAGAAACGAAGTGTGTTACGAATCTTACGATAAGATTCTGATACTTGGCTAAGGATATCCATTGAGATACGAACGTCATTAGTTGTATCAACACTTGTTACCCAAAGACGAAGAATTTCAGCACCAAATTGTTTCTCAACATCACTAGGAGCAATAGTATTACCGAGGGATTTAGACATCTTTTCACCCTTACCATCAAGCGCAAAACCTTGAGACAAGAGTTGTTTATATGGTGCAACACCATTATTAGCAACAGATGTGATAAGTGATGAGTTAAACCATCCACGGTATTGGTCTGAACCTTCGAGATAGAGGTCAGCTGGATAAGTTAACTCAGGACGGTTAACTACTACACCATTCCATGATGAACCTGAGTCAAACCATACGTCCATAATGTCAGTTTCTTTAGTGAACTCTCCGTTTGGTGAACCTGGATGTGTAAAGCCTTCTGGAAGAAGATCTTTGGCATCACGTTCCCACCAGATAACTGAACCATGCTCTTCGAAAAGTTTAGCCACATGTTCGATTGTTTCTTCAGTCATGATTGGTGTTTTATCTTCAGCATAGAAGATTGGGAGTGGCACACCCCAAGCACGCTGACGAGAGATTACCCAGTCACCACGGTCACGAATCATGTTGTAAAGACGAACTTTACCCCACTCAGAATGGAATTTAACTTTTTCAATCTCATCCAAAATCTCTTGACGGAATTTAGAAACAGAGGCAAACCATTGTGGCACAGCCCGCCAAATGATTGGTTTCTTCGTACGCCAGTCAAATGGGTATGAGTGTGAGATTTCTTCTTTAGCAAGGAGCAAATCACCAAGTTTTTCCATAACGATTGGCGCCACTTTATCGTAGAACTGACCTTCAAAATCAGGGCCAGCATTTTCCATCATGATACCACGCTCATTAACGGTTACGGCAACTTCAAGGCCATTAGCAATACCTACGTTATAGTCATCCTCACCAAAACCAGGAGCCGTATGGACGATACCTGTACCTGAATCTGTAGTTACGTGATCACCAAGGATAACAAGCTCATCAACTTCTGTATCCCATGGGTGTTCAGTGACGATTTGATTCAATTCTTCACCACGGTATGACTGAAGTACTTCCACATCTGTCCAGCCGAACTTCTCAGAAAGACTATTAAGTAATTCAGAAGCAACGACAAATTTGCGGTCTTCTCCGGCAGGTTTAACGAGAACATATTCAATATCTGCACCAACAGTCAAACCACGTGAAGCTGTTACTGTAAATGGTGTTGTTGTCCAAACTACGATATATGTATCTGTATCTAGTACTCCTTTACCATCCTTAACCTTATTGGCATAGTAAAGTGAGGTTGAAACTAAATCATGGTACTCGATTTCTGCTTCAGCAAGTGCTGACTCTGATGACCATGACCAATAAACTGGTTTTGCACCTTGATAGATATAACCTTTTTTAGCCATCTCACCAAAGACACGGATTTGTGCAGCCTCATAGTCTGGTGTCAAAGTAACATATGGGTTATCCCAATCAGCCGAAACACCAAGACGTTTGAAATCTTCACGTTGTTTGTCAACTTGTGAAAGTGCATAATCACGACACATCTTAAGGTATTCAGCACGATCAAGTTCTTTACGTTTCACACCTTGTTTTGCCAACACCTGTTCAATTGGAAGACCATGCGTATCCCAACCAGGAACGTAAGGAGCATAGAAACCAGACATTGATTTTGAACGAACAATGATATCCTTAGAGATTTTATTCATCGCATGTCCAACGTGAATATTACCATTGGCATACGGAGGACCATCATGAAGAGTGAAGTGAGGTTTACCTTGGTTCAACTCTTGACGACGTTGATACATCTTAGCATCTTCCCACTCTTTTTGCCAGATTGGTTCTTTGTTAGGAAGTCCAGCTCGCATTGGAAAGGCTGTCTTACCTAGATTTAAGGTTTCTTTGAGTTTCATTATATCTCCTCTTTAAATTAATTTACTAAATAAAAAGAGCCTTCATCAAAAAGGACGAAAGCTCGTGGTACCACCTTAATTCAGAGCAAAAAACATTTGCTCCCTCATATGTCCGTAAGGAGGACCATCCTTCTAACTTACTTAGTTCAGTTAGAATGCTTGAAAATGATAACTATCCAAATAGGGAATGTGGGACTCACACCATCTCCCACTCGCTGTTAATATACTTGGTAAGTTGTATTTTTCTTATTCGCTAATATTCAATTTAAACGTTTGTGTTTCGTTAAGATTAATTTCACCTGTTGACTCAGGTTGCAAATCAAAATCTTCATCTACTGGTGCTGAAGTTGGGAAATCTGCTACTTCACTCTCGAAAGTATCTGGAATACCAAAATCAACTGGAGTTGAAACAACTTCGTTTGTTTCATCAACTTCTGGACTAGAGAAATCTTCAACTTGCTTATTACTTTCAGCAACACGACGTTGAAGTTCAGCCATTTCATCAGGAGTGAATTGACGAGTTGCATCAAATGAAGCTGCATCATTTGAATCTGGTACATGTTCATCCAAAACTTTTTCAACAACTTCTTTAAAGGCAGCATCTGAATTTTGAAGATAAATAGCTGTTGGTTGCAACAATTCACCCCATTCTGGAGCACTTGCTAGGCTAAGCTGACCTTCAACTGCAGCCAATAGGCGTTGGTGGAAGACACGACTTTGACGTTTAAGTTCTTCCGTTTCGATGGCAACACGTTTGGCTTCATCTGTTGCATCACGAAGAATTTCAGATGCCTTAGATTTAGCTTCTTCAACCAAATGAGTAGCATTGAAGTTAGCCTTATTAATCAAGTTAGCTGATTCGTCAGCCGCTGAAGCTTTAACTTTTTCAGCTGTTTCTTGAGCCAAAATAACTGATTGACTCAATGATTCTTTCATTTCATCAAAATAAGCCAATTTTTCTTCAAGCTCTTTTACACGAGCAGCAAGTTCACGATTATCACGAACCAAATCTTCGTAATCATCTACAATAATATCAAGAAATTCATCAACTTCTTGCTCATTATATCCACGAAATTTAGTTGTAAACTGTTTATCTTTAATATCAAGTGCTGTAATAGCCATTACAGGCCTCCTTTATTTTTCATTACCATATCTGATGGTTTAAATTAAATAACTACTTTTTTCTCCGTCTTAACAGACTTTCAATAACGATTTTAGCTTTCCCGGACTTTGAAAATCCGTCTTGTTGAGCTAGTCGAAATCGACCATAACCTCTAACCGAAATCATATCACCAATCATAACCGTCTGATTAGCCTTCTCAATTTGTCTATAATTTAATTTAACTTTTCCAGAAGCAATAAGTTTTAAGGCGTTAGAACGGGATAGGTTTAGTACCGTCGCCAACACATTATCAAGACGCATACTGGAAAGTAAAACAAAAGATTGTGAATAGTTTTCTTGATTTGAAATCCAATCGTCTTTGCTTACTTCTTTTAGAGTAACCGAAACATTTCCAATCTTAGTAATCGTCATTATCGCATAACTTGCTAAATGAGAAGCAATGGAAAATTGAACACGTCCTTCTTCATCAAGAATAATATCTCCAAATACTTGACGATCAAGACCAAGTTGATTAATCAGTGCTCCCAAAACTTTTGGGTGTGTCAATTTATTGAACTGTCTCGCATAAGAGATTTCTAGGCGTTTAATTTCAAAGTCTTCGTCATCAAGCTCGTAATATTCGGGAGCAAGAATAACTCTTCCATATTCTTCAGATTCAGGAGTAGAACTCACAAAAAATTTTAAATTGTAGTAATGAGCTAACTCTTCAACAATCTGAATTTCACGAGGATTCAAGAAATCAGTTAAGTAAGGACTGTACCTTTCATCAACTAATTGACAAAATCCCCTAACCTTCTCTAGAAAAGGGCGTTCATCTAACGAGTAATGCTGTTCAATATTTTTAATATCTGACATCAGAATAGAATAAATCTAAGAATTCTAAGTGAAAAGTTTAGTAGAAGTACAATTACCAATATTGAAAAATCAATACCAGCAAAAGCTAAATTCAGGCGACGAAATGGTGCGAGAATCGGTTGAACAATTTGTCTAATGATTCTTCCAAGGCTAGTATCATAAGCTCCTGGAAACCAGGACAACAAAGCATAGACTACAAGAAGAATCTCTATCACGTTAACAACACGTGCCCAAATAACATAAAGTAATACTGACATCGCTTAACGTCTCTTCATGTCGAAGTCAAAATTAGCTTCTTGGTTGCCATGTGCCAACCCAATCTCTTCGATGTCAACAACGACATTAATTGGCGTAAGCAAATACATTGAAGAGCCAACTTTTTGTAAGTTGCCTGTAAGTACCTTGCTAGCACCATCAATAAAGTCAAGACAACGACGAGCTTGCGCTTCCAACATATATTGAAAATCGATTAAAACACATTCGTTTTCAATCAATAGTTCTACAATTTCCTGAGCATCTTCATACTTTTTAGGATATTTAATTGCAATTGTTGTTTTAGTTGTATTCATTTGTTGTGGTCCCTGATTTGCTTGTGAACGACTCAGAGGTAAACTACGAAGGACTTGAGTTTCCTGTAAGTCTGAATGAACATGTTGGCGACGAGGAGGGACTGTTGCCTGAGAACGCTCAGGTTGACGTTGCTGACGAGGAGGTGGTGTCTGCACAGGTCTCTGTGCTTTTACTGGACGTGCTTTTACAGGACGTTCTTTAGCCTCTTCTTTAGCAGCATCTTCATAATCTGTTACTTCGTCGGTATCAAAATATGAAACAATTTTATCAATTGCGTCTTTTAATGCCATAAGGTTATTCTCCGTTCTCTTTAAAGAATGCACTGCCTATTCTGACAAAGGTTGATCCATTCTGAATAGCCATGTCATAGTCTCGACTCATCCCCATGCTTAACTGATCACAAGGAACATTCTTTAGTTTTTTCTCTTGAATTGATTGTCTAAGCTCATTTGTCTCAGAAAAAATCTTATCAAGTTCTTGAGCATCTGCATCAATTGGAGCCATAGTCATTAGTCCAACGATACAAATGTTATCAAGATTTTCAATTTGTTTTAGAACAGTATCAAGTTCTTCAGCTGAAAAACCATGTTTTGATTCCTCCCCTGAAACGTTAACTTGTAGGAAGCAATTAATAGTATGGTCGGCACGCTTTTGAATTTCCTCTGCTAATTTAACAGAATCCAAAGCATGAAAATAATCAACTAAATTAATAACATCCTTTACTTTACGACGTTGCAAGGTACCAATAAGGTGCCAAGTCAAATCATAATTTTTTAAAGCTTGATACTTATCTAAGAATTTATCAACGCGATTTTCAGCAATGTGCTTAATTCCCGTTTGAACCAATTCTTCAGCGACATCACTTGAAACATATTTGGTTACGGCAATAATATTGACTTCATCACTAGAGCGATTAGCCTTTTTACATGCTTCTTTTACCGCTTGATAAACATTATTTTTATTCTCTTCTACAGTCATTATTAACGATTTTTAAAGAATGGTGGTGTCTCCAATTCATCATCATCTTCGACATCACTTGAGAATGTAGACATAGTCAATTGACTATCTAGTTGACCAGTTTCAGGACGAGAAATATTATCACGTCTCAAATCCCAATTACCAAAAGCTGACTGCTCCTGTTGAGGAGCTGCCGCTGCAGGACGAACTCCTGGTTGTGGCATTGAAGGTGTTTCATTATAGTCAAAATTTGGTTGACGTTCAAATGAAGGTTGAGAGACTGGACGTTGTTCTTCTTGAACAACTTGTTGAGTAGGAGATGATGGTTGTGAAGGAGCTGTAGTCACTTTACGTGGTTGAGCTTTGATACCAGATACTTTTTCAGCACGATCTTTGCGAACACCAGTCGCAACAACTGTTACACGGATTTCATCTTTCAATGTATCATCGATTGATGTACCAAGCCAAATGTTAACACCGTTACCAGCTGCTTGACCAACAATTTCAGAAGCTTCTTCTGCTTCTGTAAGCGTCATATCAAGACCACCAGTTACGTTAACGATAACATCTTCTGCACCATCAATAGTAGTTTCAAGAAGTGGTGAATAGATTGCTTTGCGTGCAGCTTCAACAATACGTTCTTCACCAGACCCAATACCGATACCCATAAGTGCATTACCTTTATTGGCCATAACTGTTTTCACATCGGCAAAGTCGAGGTTAATCAAACCTGGGTTAGTGATAAGGTCCGTAATACCTTGAACCCCTTGACGAAGAACATTATCTGCTTCACTAAGAGCTTCAAGAAGAGGTGTTTTCTTATCAACGATTTCAAGAAGGTTATTGTTAGAGATAATAAGAAGGGTATCAACTTGCTCACGCAACTCTTGAATTCCTTCGACAGCAAAGGCACCACGTTTGTTACCTTCAAATCCAAATGGACGTGTCACAACTGCAACTGTCAATGCACCCAAACTTTTCGCAATACGTGCAATAACTGGTGCTGCCCCTGTACCAGAGCCACCACCCATACCAGCAGTGATAAAGACCATATCAGCTCCTGTAAGTGCTTCTGTAAGTGTTTCTTCACTTTCTTCAGCTGCCTTACGACCAACTTCAGGTTGACCTCCGGCACCAAGACCACGAGTCAATTTAGGACCCAATTGGATTACTGTTTCTGCTTTAGAAGAACTGAGTGCTTGAATATCAGTATTAGCTGCAATAAATTCAACACCAGCAAGACCTTCTTCAATCATTCGGTTGATGGCGTTTCCGCCACCTCCACCGACACCGATAACTTTAATTACCGCACCTTGAACTGATGCGCTATCAAATGAAAAACTCATTTTATTTCCTCGCTTTTACTAGATTCAATTAATCAAACATACTGCCGAAAATTCCACGAACACGATCACCAAGTTTTTGTTTTTGTTCATGATTTTCTTCTTCAACTGGCAGAGGTACCTCAATAGTGTTCTCAACAGGAATAGGATTTGGTTGAGGAGCCACTCGAGGTGCTGGAGCAGGAGTTCTATCAAAACTCAAGGAAGGAGCCTCATTGTCGATTGGTTTACGACGTAGATACTCTTCACCAGACACAGCCTGTTGCGCGATGATATCAACTTCTGTAAGAAGACCAACATACTCAACAAGACTAATCACATTTGCAAACATTGGATTACGGATACCAACTTGATTTGGCACGTAAAGTTTAACATTTGTCTCAAAAATTTCTTGAGCAACTTCAACCACACCTGGCATGATAGCTGTTCCACCTACAAGGACAATGCCACCAGGCAAATCAAGTAAACGTCCTCGAGTCAAGTCTTGTTTAACTCTATCAAGGATATGCTTCACACGAGCTGAGATAATCTCAGCAAGGTATTTTTCTGTAATCTCAACTGGTGAATTCTCACCTACAACTTCTACTTGGACAGTTTCTGTTTCGCTTGCTTCTTCAATATCTGCATTACCAAAATTGAACTTAAGTGCTTCAGCAATCTGCATTGAAGTCTTCAAAACTTTTGAAATATCCTTAGTGATGTACTCGCCACCTTCAGAATAAATATTGGTAAATTGAAGTTCTTGAGCACGCATGCTTGCAACAGTTGTTTGACCGCCACCCATATCAATAACAGTAGCACCAAACTCACGTTCACCTTCATTTAGAACAGCACGTGTCATTGCAAGAGGAGAGATGATAATATTCTCTACTTGAATACCAGCACGTTCAACTGTCTTACGAAGGTTGTGAAGAATTGTTGTTGGTCCTGTATAAATGAGACCTCTCATTTCAAGACGAATCCCCATCATTCCACGAGGATCACGAATTCCTTGGAAGCCATCAACAATAAACTCTTCAGGAACTAGTGAGATAACCTCACGCTCAGGTGTAATGCTCTTTGTCAAGGCTGAGCGAACAACACTTTCAACATCTTCATCTTTGATTTCTTTTGATTCACTTGTTACAGGAATCATACCTTGTGTAGGCTCAATTTGAAGAAGATTAGCTGGAAGCCCAACGTTCACTTGTTCAATAACAATCCCAGCTTTTTCCTCTGCTTGTTCAATAGCTGTTTTGATTGTTTTCGCTGCAGCGTCAATGTCAACAATGATGCCATCTTTCACACCAGAACTCTTAACATTACTTACCCCGATGACATTCATTGATCCATCAATAAACTCAGCAACAAGAACCTTAATCGAGCTAGTTCCTATATCTAATCCTGTAAAAAAGCCATCTCTAGCCATTCACTCGACCTCTCAATCTTTCCATTCAATATCTTTGTAAACTGTATAAAAACAGAATTATTCGGATACTATTGTACCATAAAAAAACGTAAAATGTCAGCATTTTACGTTTTTTATTATTCAATATTAGCCTTGAGCAGGGGAAGGACGAAGAGTTGTTTCTTAACCAACAGTTGGATTTTCTTGTCCTTGAATACCCGGATTTTCAGAATTAGACTCTTCCTCAGAATGCTGTTCAGTTGATGTTGTAGTATCTTGATCTTCTTCAGAAGTTGTATTTTCTTCCTTTTTATCAGTCTTATCTTTGTCTTTCTTTTTATCCCCATCAGTTTTTGATGATTCAACCTCAGGAGTCGTTGTATAAAGTCCAACTTCCATATCAACAATACTTCCATCTGAAAGTTGGCTCTTAATTTTCTCGTAATAAGGGAGCTTAACCGTTAATTGAGAAAGAGGAACACGAATGGAATTGCCATCATACAGCTCAATCGTTAGTAAATCTGAAGTTGCTTTAGTTGGCGTAAGATTAATAATTTGAATATTATTCTTGATTTTTGAATCAAGTTTATTTAATTCTTTTACTAAATCTTCGATTTTCTTTTCGTCATCCATCTTTAAAGTGATGAATTTATCAGGTAGATTGCTAGTTGAAACTGTTCCTCCTGTCTTACCACTTTCAAGAATAGAAACATAACCATTTGTAGTTTGACGATAAGCAACAATTGGGTATTCTTTTACTGCAATATTAAATTGATTTGGAAAACTATAAGTTACTGTAGCCTTTTTAACCCAAACATTGGTTTTTTCAACAGTTGATGCAACCTTTCCTTGGTTGAAAAAGACATGAGTGATATAGTCTGTATCAAGAATTCCACTTGCAACTTTCACATCTTCTGGTAGAGCATTTTTTGTTCCTGATACAGTGAGAACCTTTTGTTTTGACCAAGGTGAAATAAAGAAAAGTGAAAATACGATTAGGATTGCAGCGATAAAAATAACTAGTCCCGCAAGATTTTGTTGTGCAATTGGAATATTACTACTCGTATTCCCTTTTTTTCGTTTCTTCTTTTTGGTCTTTTTTTTCTTTCTAACCTTCTTTTTCACTGGTGGTTGGCTCTCATTTGAAGTCGCTTCTTGTGAATGAACGACCTTTCCATTCGCAAATTCTTCAGAATCTTCGGTTTCTTTTTTTCTCAAAAATTCGAGGTTTCTCTTCTGCCACTCTGTGAGAACTTGTTTTTCTTGTGATTCTTGATCCTTTTTTGCCATGAAATTCCTTTATTTTTTTGAAATACTAGTCACTAATAGGTTATAAAAATCATCAGGAGAAGTGATTTCCTCAGATTTAGCCATAGCTTCTTTGTAAGTCTCTGCATGTTCAACAAGTTGTTCAAGCTCATGATTTAAGATTTCCCAACTTAATTCTGTTTCCTGTAATTGACGTGCGTAACCTTTTCGTTCAAAATAGGCAGCATTTTCAAGTTGGTCTCCTCGGCTAGCTTCTTTCCCTAAAGGAATTATTAAATGAAGTTTTTTCATAGCCAACAATTCGAAAATCGTATTTGAGCCACCACGAGTTACAACTAAATCTGCCGTATCCATAAGAGGTTGGTACAAATCTGTCACATAATCAACTCTATAAAGATGACGTTCTAAGGTATTCAATGAAGAGTCCCCAGAAATATTAATGACATTATATTTTTCAGTCAGCTGTGGAGTATTACTAATAAAATCATTAAATACCTTTGCACCAGCTGAACCACCAATGAAAAGGACAGTTTTTAAGTTGTCATCAAACTGTTCTTTAATCTTATCAAGGGCACCAGACTGATTAGATGTCGCCATTCCTACCTTTGTAATAGCACCTACATGTTTTGTCTTTGCCAATCCTTTTGATTGTTCAAAAGTCGTAAACATAGTAGTCGCAAATTTATAGGCAATTTTATTGGCCAAGCCCATAGAAAGGTCAGACTCATGCACATATACAGGAACTCCTAATAATTTAGAAGCAATTACCGGTGGCACTGAGACAAATCCACCCTTTGAAAAGAGTGCTTGGGGGCGAATCTTGGCAATAATTGCAATAGACTGTAGAATCCCCCAACCAACTTTAAAGACATCCAACATATTTTGCCATGAGAAATAACGACGTAGTTTACCTGTAGCAATACTATGGAAAGTCACATCTAAGCCAGATTTATCAATCTGCTCATGTTCAATCCCGTGCTTGTCACCGATATAGTGCACTTCCCATCCATCTTTGAGAAATTTTGGAATTAAGATAAGATTTAAAGTCACATGTCCAACGGTTCCACCACCGGTAAAAACAATCTTTTTCGCTTTTGCCATAGACTATCCCTTCAATTGCTCAACAGTTGTGATAAATTCGTCACCACGCACTTCGAAATTCTTGTACATATCCCAACTTGCGTTTGCAGGGCTCAACAAGACAACATCTCCTGCACTGGCTTGATCAAAAGCAATACGTGTCGCATCTGCCACATCTTTGGCATCAAGATAAGTCACGCCCGCTTTATCAGCAGCACGTTTGACACGAGGAGCTGATTCTCCTAAAATCACCATTTTCTTAAGACCAGTAATGTCAGGAATGAGTTCATCAAATTCATTACCACGGTCCAAACCACCGGCAATCAAAATGACTTTGCTATTATCAAAACCAGAAAGTGCTTTTTGTGTCGCTAAAATATTTGTTGACTTACTGTCATTGTAGAATCTTACTTCATCGATAGTGTCAACGAATTGAAGACGGTGCTTAACCCCACCAAAGCTTGCGAGAGTTTCCTTGATAGCTTGGTTTGAGATACCTGACAATTTTGCTACAGCTATAGTTGCCAAGGCATTTTCAACATTGTGACTACCAGGAACGCCAATCTCATCGGCTTGCATCACCAATTCACCTTTGAAGTAGAGACCACCATTTTCAAGATAGGCACCATCTACTTTTTCCACTGTTGAGAATGGAACTACTTGTGCTTTAGTTTGTGTAGCTAATTCCTTAGCCAAATCTTGATTGAAGTTCAAAACAACAAAATCATCCGCAGTCATCTGATTTTGAATATTCCATTTGGCAGCCACATATTCTTCAAAAGTACCATGATAGTCAATATGTGTCGGCATCAAGTTAGTAATCACAGCAATATGTGGATGGAAGCTGTCAATCCCCATCAATTGGAAAGAAGACAATTCCATAACTAAGGTATCTTGAGCAGTAACTGACTGTGCAACTTCTGACGCAGGGAAACCGATATTTCCAGACAAGACACCCGATTTGCCACCATGGTTTAGGACATCAGCAATCATAGTTGTCGTTGTTGTCTTACCATTTGAGCCTGTAATACCGATAATAGGTGCTTCAGATACTAGGTAAGCTAATTCCACTTCAGTCCAAACAGGAATGCCTTTTTCAAGTGCACGAGCTACCATTAGATTGTCATAACGAATTCCAGGATTTTTCACCATTAATTCAAAATTTTCATCCAATAGTTCAAGAGGATGTCCGCCACAGACAACCTTAATCCCTTCTTCAAGAAGCGTCTGTGCTGATGGATTTTCCTCAAATGGTTTCCCATCATTTACTGTGACAATAACATGGCGAAAAAATCTTTCAAGGTGAAATAGCTCAATACAAGCATTCCCACCGTAACAAAGAACTCACCAGGTAAACTGAAGAATTTAATGATTGATAGCACTGCTAAAAGTAGGAGCAATGCTAAGGTAGCCATGACAAAGAGAAGATTCATGGTGTTTTTTACCGACTTTGGTGCAATAAAGAAATAGAATGATGCAATCAATATAGCAACAATCAGATAAAACATCTCTTCTCCTCTCTATATATTATTCAGCTTCTGCTGCTTTTTTCTTACGTTTATTGGCTTTATCACGCTCTGCTTTATTCAAAATTTGTTTACGCAAGCGGATAGATTCAGGCGTTACTTCCATGTACTCATCGTCATCCAAGAATTCAAGTGATTCTTCAAGAGTCAAGATACGTGGAGTCTTGATAACAGCCGTTTGGTCCTTAGTTGCTGAACGCACGTTTGTCATTTGTTTTGCTGTAGTGATATTGACACCAAGGTCATTTTCACGAGCATTTTCACCAACAATCATACCTTCATAAACTTCAGTACCTGGGTTAACAAAGATTGTACCACGTTCTTCGATACGCATGATTGAGTAAGTTGTCGCTTTACCTGTATCGATAGAAACAAGGGCACCACGGTGACGTCCACCAATTTCACCAGCAACAACTGGCAAGTATTGGTCGAAAGTATGGTTCATGATACCGTAACCACGTGTCATAGACAAGAATTCAGTTGAGAATCCGATAAGACCACGAGCTGGTACAAGGAAGATAAGACGTGTTTGACCGTTACCAACCATTTGCATATCAAGCATATCACCTTTACGCTCTGAAAGAGCTTGGATGATAGAACCTTGGTACTCTTCTGGAGTATCAATTTGAACACGTTCAAATGGCTCACATTTCACACCATCAATTTCTTTGATGATAACTTCTGGACGAGACACTTGAAGTTCGTATCCTTCACGACGCATTGTTTCAATAAGGATTGACAAGTGCAATTCACCACGACCTGAGACAGTCCATTTATCTGGTGAATCAGTTGGATCAACACGAAGAGATACGTCTGTTTGCAACTCTGCCAAGAGACGCTCTTCAACCTTACGTGATGTCACGTGTTTACCTTCACGACCTGCAAATGGTGAGTTATTAGCCAAGAAAGTCATTTGAAGTGTTGGTTCGTCAATACGAAGAACTGGCAATGGTTCAACAGCATCAGTTGGTGTAATTGTTTCACCAACGAAGATGTCTTCCATACCTGAGATGGCAATCAAATCACCAGCTTTTGCTTCTTCAATTTCACGACGTTCCAAACCAAAGAAACCGAAAAGTTTAGTAACACGGAAGTTCTTTATTGTTCCATCAAGTTTTGAAAGGGTAACTTGGTCACCAACTTTTACAGTTCCACGGAAGATACGTCCAATACCGATACGTCCAACGAAATCATTGTAGTCAAGAAGTGACACTTGGAATTGAAGAGGCTCATCTGAGTTATCTACAGGAGCTGGGATGTGGTCAATAATAGTGTCAAAGATTGGAGCCATAGTGTGCTCTTGATCAGCAGGGTTATCTGACAATGATGATGTTCCGTTAATCGCTGAAGCATACACAACTGGGAATTCCAACTGATCATCATCAGCACCAAGCTCGATGAAAAGTTCAAGAACTTCATCAACAACTTCTTCAGGACGAGCTGATGGTTTATCAATCTTGTTAACAACAACGATAGGTGTCAAGTTTTGCTCGAGTGCTTTTTTCAACACAAAACGTGTTTGAGGCATTGTACCTTCATAGGCATCGACAACAAGGACAACCCCATCAACCATTTTCATGATACGTTCAACTTCTCCACCAAAGTCCGCGTGACCTGGTGTATCCATGATGTTGATACGCGTACCGTTATAAGCAACGGCTGTATTTTTAGCAAGGATGGTAATTCCACGTTCTTTTTCAAGATCGTTAGAGTCCATTGCACGCTCATCAAGCTCTTTACGCTCGTCAAGAGTGTGTGATTGTTTCAACAATTCATCAACAAGTGTTGTTTTACCGTGGTCAACGTGGGCAATGATAGCTACGTTACGGATATCTTCTCTAAGTTTAGTCATTTTTTCCTCTTTAATTTTTATTTCAACTTTTAAAGTATACCACATTTTCAACAAAATGGCAGAGCTCAGCTGATTGTAAACGTTTTTCAACAAGAAAAAGGTGCTGTCCACCTATAATTGGTCAGACACACCTTCTGCCATTCATTAGTTATCAATTGTAAGTGCAAGGCTAGCAGCTCCGATGATACCAGCATCATTTCCAAGTTCTGCTAATTTCACTTTTGTTGTACGGCGAACTTGTGGGAATGCATAACGTGTAAAGTATCCTTCAACACGGCTACGCAAGAATTCACCGGCTGCTGAAACACCACCACCGATGACAACTGAATCTGGGTTGAGAATATTTGAGATATTTGCTGTTGCAAGTCCGAGGTATTCAGAGACTTTGTCAACGATGCTATTAGCAAACTTGTCGCCTTCGGCAGCGGCAACGAAAATATCTTTACTTGTTACTTGCTCACCATTATCTACAGCAGCTTTAATAGAAGAGTCACCTTCATATCCTTCTGCTAAATGACGTGCCAAACGTACGACACCTGTTGCAGAAGCTACAGTTTCCAAGCATCCTTTGTTTCCGCAAGTACATTCAAATCCTGTTTCAGGCTCAACGATAATGTGGCCAATTTCACCACCAGCACCGCCAACACCATGGATCAAGTTACCATCAGCGATAACGCCGCCACCAACTCCTGTTCCTAATGTCACAAAGACAACATCAGGATTGTTAGCACCAGCACCAACCCAACGTTCACCGAGTGCAGCAACGTTAGCATCATTATCAATTGCAAATGGAATACCGAGTTCTTTTTCGATGACAGATCCAACTTCTTGAGTTTCTGCCCAGTTCAAGTTGAAAGCACCAGTGACCGTTTTATTTTCACGATTAACAGCTCCTGGAGAACCCATACCAATTCCAATGAAATCTTCTGCAGTAAGTCCGTACATTTCCAAACGGTGTTTCAAAGACTCCACGATGTTAGGGACGATGTGACGACCATTTTCAAGCGTATTTGTTTCAATCGCCCATTTTTCTTGGACTTCACCTTCTGAAGTCAAAATACCAAATTTAACAGTTGTTCCACCAAGGTCAATTCCCAAGAGTTTTTTACTCATTTTCTTTCTCCATTTCAATGCGATGTTCACGTCGTAAAATCATTTCAGCAGTAAGGTAGCTGTCCTTGTCCACCAAACCATTCTGGTAGAGGGCTTCTAATTCAATCTTCATCATTTCGATATCATAGAGCCTTTTTCCCAGGTAAACTACTATGCCAAACTGTTTCAACAACTGTTGAACGTCATATAAAGTTTTCATAGCAATATTTTAGCAAAAAGCTTCTGCCATGACAAGATAGTTTTGAAAACCTTTACAGATTATTGTATACTTCAAAAAAGACCTAAGTCATTTAGACTCAGGTTATTGACAATTCGGGCAAATCCCATGTAAAATCATCTGTTCACGAGTAATGCGAAATCCAGTTTGTGATTCTACCTCTTCCTTGAAAGACGGAATCGGTAAGTCTAAGTCAGTAATGTGACCACATTTTTCACAAACAATGTTTAAGTGGTCATGTCCCATAAAATCATAATAGGTTGTATTATCATTATTAACCTTGATTTCAGAGACAATCCCTTCTTCAACCAACACCTTCAGGTTGTTATAGACCGTCGCCAAACTCATCCCAGGATTGTCAGGGAGTAGGTCATAATATATCACATCTGCACTAGGGTGTTGATCAGACATCATCAAATAGCGAATAACAGCTTTACGAGATTCCGTCAACCGAATTCCTTTAGCTTTTAACTGATTTAGGACATCTTCATAAACGCCTAGACTACGTCGATGCTCAGACATATCGCCGCCTCCCCTCTTCTAAAAGTATTTTACGTCTATTATACACTTTTAGAGGAACTCTTGACAATCATCTTAACTCAAAAATGCTTATCTCAAGCCTGGAGCTTGTCCAAGTTCTGCAGTCAACATCCAGATTGTCTTATCAATTTCAGATTTAGCTGCAGTGAAGATATCATTTGAAGGAGCATCTCCTTCTTCATCTGTGATATCCAAACCAACTTGGAACAATACTGACAAATATTTGTATGTATCAACCAATAATTGGATTTGATCAGACATTGGTTTATCAAATGTACCAGTAGTTTCAGTCAAGCCTGAATTAGATGAAAATTCTACCAAAGTTGAGTATGGTTCCCCACCAATAGTAATCAAACGTTCACTAACAACATCAAGGTGAGCATTCAAACTATCCATCAATTCATCCATTTTTGGATGAAGATAGAGGAAACCAGGACCACGCATATACCAATGAACTTGGTGAACAATTGAAGCCGCTACAGACAAATCAGCAACTGCTTGATTCAAAACTGCTTTAGTTTTTGCATATGAAGGTGTTTCAGCTTGTTGGTTAACTGTTTCATTGATTGTTTCTTTAATTGAATCTACCATATTAATTCTCCTTATTTAGAATTACTATTATTTATATTTTTATTTTAGAATATTTCTAAATAAGATGCAAGTAAAATGCTTTTTCTCACTCTTTTTCGAATAATTAGGTATGTTAAGTATTATTTATTTTTTTCTAGGAGCCTCTTTAGGTTCATTTATCGGACTAATTTGTGATCGTTTTCCTGAAAAGTCGATTATTTTTCCTAGTAGTCACTGTAGTCACTGCAAGCATCAGTTGTGTTTTTTCGAGATAATCCCTATCCTCTCACAACTTTTCTTAAGATCTCGATGTCGTTCATGTCAGACTCCTATCCCTCTTCGTTACCTCTTTATGGAACTATTTTGTGGAGTAATATGCCTTCTATATTTTTATGACTTTTTAAGTCTTGAAGTAACCTACTTTCTTTACTTCAGCCTTTGTCTATCAATTTTTGATTTGAGACATAAATCCTATCCGCTTCTGATTTGGATAGTTGGAACAGTCCCACTCTTATTCATGGGCAACTACTACCTCACATTTGCCTTGGGGATTACCATCGCTACCCTTTCTTATATGAAACATCTAAATATTGGGGAAGGAGATTTTCTCTATTTAGCAAGTGCCTCCCTTATTTTCCCATTTTCAAAAATACTACTTATTATCGAAATTGCCTGCCTATTAGGACTAGCTTACTTCCTTCTACGAAGAAATCTCAAGGAATGCATCGCATTTGTCCCATTTCTTTTTCTAGGGATAGTACTTCTTACTTTTTGTTCAATTATATAGAAAAAAAGCCGATAAATTCGGCTTTTCTTTATTAGTTCATATTGACACGGTGCCACTCATTAATGACATAAGAGAGCATTCCTAATTGTTGGAGACCCCAACCGCTGATTTCATCTGAATTTTCAGTTGATCCACCAAGGTAACGTGTATAGATTGCAACCATATAAGGTGTATCTTCCATAACGATAGCATCAACGTTAAGTGCTTCACGGACATAACCTGGTTTTTGATAAATTGTCAGATTAGGAAGATATGTCTTGTAGTACTCATTAGGGAATGACTCACCAATGTAGTGAAGGATATCCTTGTAATTATCTTGATGTTTCCAGAGATAATCCAAAACTTGAATGTAATAATCTGTTGTTGTCTTATTACCATGCATTTGGATAGTCTTCACTTCACCTTTTGATTTACCGTATTTATCGAGCATACCATAGAATTTTTCCATACCACCAAGGCGTTCCGCCAAAGCGTAGGCAGGAGTATTCTCAGAGTATACAAGAGAATATTCTTGCATCTCTGGAATAGTCATTGAACCACCGAAAGCAGCAACATAATTATCATGCTCACCTTGGTATTCATACTCAGTATTAGTAATATCAAAACGTTCAGTTAAAGAAAGTTTACCCTTATTAACCTCATCCATGACAAGCATGTTTAGTGGCAATTTATAAGTTGATCCTGCAGTCATTGGCTGAGTATCATTCATAGAGAATTGCTCATTTGTCTTGGTATTTTTATACGAAAAGGCAATTTGGCTAGACTCAATACCTTGGTCAGCCATAAATGCTTCAACCACTTGGTTCAATGTCATGTTAGCATAATCATAATACAAGCCATTACCATACATGGTATCTGCATCTGCTTCCATGACAGCTTGTTTAGCTTCGGCTGATTTATTAGTTGGAGTTACCTTTTCCTCTTTTTCTTTGTCTTCTTTTTTAGTGACTTTAGAACTAGATCCGAAGATATTTCCAATACCACCAGTGTGACCAGCTTGTTTACCACGTCCTGCTAAAGCAAGCATGGCAACAAACAGAAGAATTACCAAAACACCTAGGAAGGCTAAGATAATATAAGCTTTTTTATCATCACGAGATGATTTTGATTTAGCTTTAGATTTCTTAGAGCGCTTACTTCTAAGTGCCAAAGTTTCAGTTTTTGCTTCGTTTTCCTTGTGTTCAACTGGTACTACTGTTTCCTCAGCTGACTTCTTGTCTACTGATTTTTTAGAAGTCTTTTTAGCATCTTTTTTCGATGCTTTTTTGTTGTCTTTCTTAGCGCCTTTTTTGACATCTTTTTTAGTATCTTTAGTGTCTTTTTGGACGTCTTTTTGAAGGTCTTGTTTTACCGAATCTTTCTTTTTATCTTTAGTTTTTCGGCGGCTTCCACTATACTTTTTGCTTGAATGTTTTTTCTTTTTTTTCATAACAATTATAGTTTAAGCTATAATTCACTAAAAATCAAGGAGATTTTACAATCATATTACAAAAAAAATATCCCCAATAGTGAGGATAATTTTAAACTTATTTAGCTGCTGCATAAAGCTCAGCAACTTTATTCCAGTTAATGATTTCAAAGAAAGCTTTGATGTAGTTTGGACGTACGTTACGGTAGTTTAGGTAGTAAGCATGTTCCCAAACATCAAGTGCCAAGATTGGTTTCTTACCGTCTGAGATAGGAGTGTCTTGGTTAGCTGTTGAAACGACTTCAAGCTTACCTTCAGCGTTAACAACAAGCCATGCCCAACCTGAACCAAAACGAGTTGTTGCTGCTGCTGTGAAAGCTTCTTGGAAAGCTTCAAATGAGCCGAAAGCTTCGTTAATAGCAGCTGCTACTTCTGCAGTTGGTTCTTGTTTTTCAGGAGACAAGAGTTCCCAGAAAAGTGCGTGGTTAAGGTGTCCACCACCATTGTTAATAAGTGCTTGACGAATATCTGCTGGAATTTGTTCCACGTCAGCCAAAAGTGCTTCGAGATCTTCACCAATTTCTGGGTGTTTTTCAAGAGCAGCATTAGCATTTGCTACATAAGTTGCGTGGTGTTTATCGTGGTGAAGAGTCATTGTTTCAGCATCAATGTATGGTTCCAAAGCATCGTAAGCGTAAGGAAGGTCTGGAAGGATAATTGCCATAGTAAAGGTCCTCTTTTCATTTTTTCTTCATTTTACCGTAAAGTGGTAGAGCTTTCAAAAATTTTGCTTACAAAATCAAAGAAAACTCTAAATCTCTAGCGGTTTGATACAATTTTTAGAAGTGCAAAATCAAATAAGTAATCTTTATCTAAAGTTCCTGTTTTTA
>PPYF01602778.1_pt1 | contig 36195 bp, 38 predicted proteins | sample 1559871 | NCBI WGS metagenome assembly PPYF01 (sample SAMN08240021, study PRJNA423297) | Human gut metagenome, whole genome shotgun sequencing project.
GGCGGAATTGGCAGACGCGCTGGACTCAAAATCCAGTGTCCGCAAGGACGTGCCGGTTCGACCCCGGCCGCCGGTATTGCTTAAGTTTAGTAAAAGCCTTGTGTATCAAGGCTTTTTTTGATGTTTTTGATTTTCTATCCCAAAATCTCTCCCAAATTTATATTCTATTCATAATTTGTTCAACCTCTTTAAACTCTTTATCAATCTTTTCAGTAAGTGTATGACCATAAACTTGTATCAACATTTGGATATCTTTATGACCTAAAATTTTAGCCACAACTCCCATATCTATATGATTATGAAGTAAATATGAGCCATAAGTGTGTCTAAGTCCTTTAGTAGTTATTATTGGTTCTATATCAAGCTCTTTTAGTATCTTTTTCAAAGCTTTATTTACAGTAGCTACTGAAGGAATACCATGTTCTAGACCATAGTGGAAGAAGAGAAATTTCTCTTTGTTTTTTATTTGTAGTAATGAGTTTATTCTTTCTCGTTCTTTTATCATGTTAGACAGAACAGTAACTGTTTTATCATCTATTGGTACATATCTTTTGGAAGAATCGTTTTTAGCATTTGTCCATTTCCATGTTGATGTATTATAACGCTTATGTGTATGTAAGTAGAACTCTTCAAAATTTGTGTCACTATCCAGCAACCCAACAATTTCTCCGTATCTCATACCTGTTTTTGCTATTGAGTAAAGAATATAGTTTACAATGGATTCTTCATATTTTAGATTAGCTTCTAAATATTTTATTAGTTTATGATAGTCATCAACACTATGTATGTACTTGTCTTCTGGTTTTTGTCCATCCTTTCCAGCGAATAATTCTACATTACTTGTAAAATCATCAATTACAATTTTATCTGATTGTGCTAATTTGATGATTTTTCTGATTACTGAGTTTATTCTACTAAGATAGTCATAACCGACGGTTTCTCCATAAACATTCATAATCCTTTGATATTGGCTTGATTTAATATCAATAATAGGTTTATCACCAAAAAGACGTTTTAAAGTTTCACCATAAATTTGATAGTTTTTCTTTGTTTCTTGAGATAATGTTTTCTTTGGTCGAATTTTTAAATCATACCATGTTTGAAACCAATCATAAAGGGAAGTATATCTATCAAGTGTGTATCCTTGTCTTAATTTCTGTTGAATTTCTAAAGCCGTATTCTCTGCTTCTCGTTTAGTATTAAATCCTGATTGATATGAAACAGTCTTACCTTCATTATCTCTAATTTCAAAAAAGAAGAGACCTGATTTTTGGTCTTTTCTAACTCGCGGATTGAATTGAGGAATATACATAAAATCTCCTTCTTAAAACTTTACATGCAAAATTTCTTCCACAGTACTAATAGGAACAGCTCCTAAACGTTTATTGCTGTAAAATTTAAAGCCTTGATTTACAAGTAACATTTTAGCTTCATGAATCACTTTTCTTGCTGTCCCCTCTTTTAAACCTTGCTTAATAAGGTCATTTTTTGTGATAAGTTGTTTTTCCATTTTTCTTTCTCCTTTTCTATTTTTTACTTCCCAATCACATATGTAAATTGGCTCGCTGTTGCCTTATCAAATGTGCGGTAAGAAACAACTCCAAGTCCTTTGGCATTGGCTTCTGAAATGAGAATAGAGCCGTCTGATTTGACCTGCTCCACAAATGCAATATGCCCGTAAGTTGGGTCTGCGCCAGTTTGTCCAGGAGAGAAGCTAAGAGCGCTATGTTCAGTTGGTGTATGTGTGGTTTGGTAGCCTGCTTTCTGCTTCCAATCCCCGCCATTCCCCATATAAGGGTCAAAATGAATGCCCACCTCTTTGGCTCGGTTATAGACAAACCATGTACATTGTCCCCAAGGATAGGTCGCAGAAGTATAGTTAGAAGTGTTGATTGCCTTTGTAAGGCTATATCCAGCAGGCACTCCATCAGAAGTTACGCCTCCACCGTCTCGTGTTTTGGCATTAGTTGTATCACCTGTTAAAGTGTCTTTGAAGAGGTTATACCATTTTCTCGCATTCTTCTTCAGGTCACTAGCTTTGGTTTGACCGTCTGATAAAGCGACCCCTTCATAATGTTCTGACCAGTAAAGAGCTGCCTCTTCAGGGTCAGTCGCTTTTTGCATTTCTGTTTTAACTTTGCTATAAGAGCCGTTTAGCTCTGTAGATAAGAGGTCTAGTTCAATATCAGAATCTAATTTCTTTTGTTTTGCCTTTGACCAGCGGTTGCCATTGATAGTAGAAGACCAGCCCGACCATTGGAAATAACCAGCCACACCGCCACCTGTATTGACTGCTTTAGGGTCAAAGCCACTTTCACGTTCCGCAACTGCTAAACTTCCAGAAGCTCCTGCGATAGTAAATTGTTCTTGTGAGAGTTCATGATTGAGAATTTTAATGACATCACTTGCCCGTTCTTCTGAAATATTAGCTTTTTGAGCTACTTCTTTAGCGGTTAGTTTCGTTTGTAATCCCTTGGCTTGTCCGTTAGAAGACGCACTACCCGCAAAAGCTCCCATGATAATGACGACTAAGAATAAGGGTAAAACCAGAGCACTTAAACTACTGACGATTACTAATTTTTTCTTCATCTTCCCTCCTAAGTTTTCACATAGACTGTCATTATCACGGTGTCAAATCGCCATTGAGCCGTTAAAATAAGAGGATTCTCTTTGATAGTTGCTAACAGTTGCTCTTTCTCAGTCTCTTTTACTGAAAATAAAAGGAGAAAGTCAATAGAAGGCTTTCTCCTTTCATAGGCAAGGGCAACCGCATTGTTCACCGTCTGTTCAAAGCCTCTTTTAGAATAAATGCGTGTATTCATCATTCCTTTCCTCCTCTCAATCGTGCTAATTCCTCTATTATCTGATGTTTACGGTTGATATTGACTTTCAATTTATCGTCTTTCGGCAGGGTTTTACGATAGTTTTTGATAAAGGCATTTGAACCTTGCGCTTGGTATAGTGCCTCATCATCTTTGTAAGGTTCTAATTCTTTTTCAAGTTTATTGATGTGATGTTTCTGTCTCCAAGAGAGGCGATTTTGACGGCGTTCTTCAAACTCTTCCTGCTCTCTGTTTTGCTTTGTATCCATCAGTGGAGAAGGTTCTGTGTCAAAAAGTTGAACGCTTGTGTCTTCTTCCTGAATAGCAGATTCAAAAGTCTCCATTGGCATATCTGGCTCTTGAAATGGTGTTGTCGCTTCATCAGGAGTGGTTGGTTCTTCAAAGGAAGAAGTAGCGGATGATTCCTCCTCATCATTTTCTGGAGGCGTTGAACTTTCTGTTTTTTCTGAAGTCGGATGGGGATTTGAAAAAAGAGTTTTCATCTGCTTACCAGCATTCATGAAGAGCCCCGCTCCCAATCCCGCTCCTGCAAGGAAAAAGTTTCCAGATGTTTGAGCCATTTCAAAGGCGTTAGTAGCTTTTGTAGGCAGCTGCTTTATAGTTTCCTGTCCATTTGTAACGGTTTCTTTGACTTTGGTATCTATCTCATCAAACGTAATCTTTGCTCGTGAACCGAGTAACAATTCAATCAATTCTCCTTTGTATTTCCAAAGCAACCAATAAATCACGCCTTTAGCACAAACAGAGACGATTAGTTCAAAGAGAGCGCTAAAAGTAGACAAGGAAGAAAAATCTCCAATAACCTTATCAAAGCCACTACTTACTAAGTTTTCAATGATTTTTTCAAGGTAAAGTAAAGCCAAGGTTAATAGGCTTGTAATGGCTGGGAAAGCAAGACCACCAAACATGACCTTAAAAACTCCAAAAAGAATATCTTGCATTTTGGGAATAAAGGAAACCAAAAGGGCAATAGGAAAAAGAAGAATCATGATAAGGACAAGAGCTTGTGCAAGGACATTGAGCAACTGAATTAAGACAATAGGAACGGCAATGACAATCGCTTCAACCATTTTAAAAAGGATATAGAAGAACTTAACAGGGATATAATCAGGAATGGCTGATACCCAACGGTTATGTTCATTATCATCACCTGCTCCATTTCCTATTTCTAAATATTTATTCCTATCAGCGGTAGAAACTGCTTTAAACTTGCCTGATTTATCCAAGCTTCCTAGAACTTTTGAATCCTCAAACGGTTCTTCTTTTCCTGTTTGACGGTCTTTGTATTTCCCATTTTCTTGCCCCGTATTGACAAAGAGATAGGCTTTATAAGAAGTTTCTGCGATATAAGAATCAGCTACGGAAGACCCTATTTTTAAAGACTGATTTTTTCCGTAGGAGACGGATACATTGGAAATGTGATGAATCGTAGTACTAGCGACATTATCTACTGTATTGAGCAGATACAATCCACCAGAAGTTCCAGCAACTGTCCCGAACCAACCAAAGCCTAAAAAGAGAACTAAAAGGACATGAAGCAATCTCTGAGAGAAATTGCCTTTAGACATGAGGAACTGATAAAAGAGATAAAAAGCTAGGCAAAGGAGAATCAGAAAGACTAATGATGATTGAGCCACACCAGAAGGAGCTCCTGTAAAGCCTCGCCAAATGGATTGAGCACCATTAAAGACATATTGCTTGTAAGTGTCATAAAGTCGGACATTTTCTAAAATCCGAATCATCAAGGAGAAGAAACCAACAATGAGGTTGAGGAGAAAAAAGGGGAAGTTGACAAAGATTTCGTTGAACATCACCCAAACACCGCTGAAATCTCCAAAGCCAGTTTTCATCATGTAGGATTTTAAAGAAAAAATATCCATGCCTTTTAATTTTTCAAATGCTTCTTGCACAAGCTCACCTCCTTAAGATGCGTATTTATTTTCAAGATTAGAAGAGACAGTAGCTTTCATTGGTTTTAGAAGCGGGTCAATACTATCAAAAATGTTATAAATGGAAATCATATTGAGATTACCATAAACGTCTTTATAGAGGCACTGACCTGAAATCATATTTTTAATCCATTCCAGATTTTCTTCATTGTCTGTTAGTCCAACGTGTTCTAAAATATCGGAAAGTTCATTGTCTTCTCTAAAGGCAAAGAGTGTCCCAAATCCTGTGGTATCATCATCTCCTTCAGCGTCATGGACGGATTGAGTAATCAGGCAGAGAACATTGTTAAAGAAACGTCCAACACGGCGCATGGATTGGATAACGGCTCGTCCTTCTGCCGACTTCATCAGTACCCATGCTTCATCGAAAAATTCAATGGTATCTTCATAACGATTGAGTTCTCCAAAGCGTGTACAGAAAGCTCCTAAAGCAAACATCAGAGCTGTAGAATTGATTTCTTTATCTTCTGGTGTAACATCTTGTTGAGTGTCTTTATCTGGTAAGGATAAGTCCGCTACTTCTAAAATGGTCACCCGTTTATCATAAGACAACCCTTCTACATTACCGTCTGAAAAAGCCAATTCCAAAATGGAATTTTCAACAATAGATGTTAGATAGTCTCCTACTTCAAAGATAGTGCTATCTGGATTATTGGTGAGTTCTTGGAGGACGTGTTTTAACCCAACCGTTTCTCCTGCTTGTCTTTGAGCAACTACTTTGTTAATCGCTCTAGAAATAGCCGTCATTTGTTTCATGGTGACCTTAATTCGCTTGTTGGAGAAGATTAGATAATTGAGCATATTCTTTGAAACCGAAACAGCGTCATCTTTATCCAGCATGACAATGGGGTCAAGAGCCCCATGATTGGATTTCACCTTACTATCTAAGGTGACAAAGTTTATCTGTTTGATATGTTTAGCCAGAAGCGGGAATCGTTTTTCAAAGTCTGGATGGTGGGCAATTGCTTCAAAGTGTTTCCGGATAGAGCGTTTGGGGTCAACATACAAGCATTTCACATCTTGAAGAGAGGTTAGGAGAAAGATAAGTTCTGCCAAAAAGGATTTTCCTTCACCCGTTGCGCCAGTAATCAAGATATGTGGATTCTTTGTGAGTTTTCCTGCAATCCCTTCTTTATTTCCAACGGTCGCATTAAAGAGCACCATATTTTTAGACGCTTCTTGTGCCTTTTCAATACTTTCCCACCGTCCTGTCCAATTATCCACCCGTCCAATATGCCAGCCAATATGATTTCCTGAAGCTGTATTGGTAAACGGCATTAACTCCGCAAAGCCTCTTGGAGTGACATAGTGTGTCCACGTTCTGGTCTTATTTTCAAGTGGTTGACCATAGAGAAGAGACTGAAAGAGATAAGGCGTATCATGACTAGCTTCACTCACTTCTACGTGCATATCCTCAAAGTAACTTAAAACTACCTGACGGCGACGTCGTAATTGGGATAGGCTAGAAGCAGCAATCATGAGATAAGCACCGTATTCAATGACTTCTTCTTTCCCACCAACCTTTTTCATCAAGTCTTTGAGAGACATTGCCCCCAGAATAATTTCATCTTGTTGGACGGTATCGGTACTTTCAGCTTCATTCATAATGTTACGGTAGCGAATATTAGAACGTGCCATTCGCCCTTTTAAAGAGTTCTTTTCAATAAATTCTGCTTTTATCCGTAGTTCTACAGGAAAGTTAAAGCGTTGGGTAAATTCCCCCAGATGAAAGCCATTAAAAATAATGGGTGTTTTAGCAATCGGAAGAATGGTGAGAAAAGAAGAGCCATAGGGGCTATCTAACTTCATAAAGCCACCTGCCAGTGGTTTTAAGGCCGTATCTGTCACATTAAAGAGCGACCGATTGGCGGTGACTTCTTGCTTTAGATGAGGAATATAGCGCAAGTATTGCATGCGTTGATAGTAGAAGAGCTCTTCATTGGTCAAGCGTTGTGCCCGAAGAGTGGAAAGGATTTGATAAACGGTCGCTTCACTCACCAGATACTCTTGCGCCCAATCTTCAGGAATATCAGATTGAAAGCCCACGCTATTGGCAATCATTTCAGAGACTTCAGAGAAGCGCTCAATTGCCATATCTTGAACAGTAGTGTTTTGGTCATCTTTTAAAAGATTAACGCCAATCAACCAGTCAAATTGATAGGGAATTTCCATTTCTTCTGTCAATTTGTCGGTCGAATACTGCAACAGTTCTTCCCCCAATGCTTGACTATCGGGAGACAAGGCATGAGAAAAGTCTTTCATCTTTTCTTCTAGTAAATAGTCCTTTGGAATCAAGGAGACTTCAAAGGACTTGTTTTTAACTAGTTTTTTTAGCAGTTGAGCAGTTGTCAGTTTGTGTTTTTGTTTCTTGGCTTTATCGGTAATGGTGATGGGAGTATTAGGAATACGATAAAAACTCATCACCGTTTTATCTGTTGTTAAAGCTATATTATCCTGTGTTTTAAGAATCGGATAGACTAGTTTTAGAACCATTAGACCTCCTTTATAAATCTGTTTTTTCAAAGACTATTTCTTCTTCATCCATCATTTTCATTCTATCTTCATGATAAATCACCTTACGATTGAGACGAAAATCCATCATATAGCAGAGATAATCCCATAAGAAAACGTGCATTTTCTTTCCTTGTGGCTCATACTCTGTATAAAACTTAGCAAGTTTATAAGGGATATACCAATAAAGATAACATGAAATGGAATGCGTTAATTTGTTCAACGGAAGAAGAAGTGAGCTAAACACTGTCAACATTAAAATCAAGACCAGTGCAAAAACCACAAAAAAGGAAAGTTGCATGGGTGTTGCAAAATACCAAATGCGTTTTCCTTTTTGTGTTTTAACTTCTTGAATCCAGTAGGGAGCGTTTATCCCTCTAGCGTAATCATACAATCGTTCTTCTTCCATGTCACAACCCCGTTTCAATTCCAAAGAGACGGAGGAACCAACCAATAACGTGAAGTAATTGTCGTCCGCCTCCTGTTAAAGAGGCAATCACAGCGTAGAAAACAAGCGTGGTAAATAGTTTTCCCCAAGAACTATTTCTCCAAGCCAAAATGATAAGGATAATCGCTCCAAAGGTAATAAACCAAAAACCATCTCCTTGTAACCATGTTTGTAAATTAGATGAACTCATTGATTAAACTCTCCTTTTATTCTTTTGTATCTGCGTAATTAGCAGGGATTGTATGGCTGACTTTCTCCACATAATAGGACTTCCCTTTTTCTGATAAGGTCAAGGTGAAGTTTTCAGCATGTGTCGAGCCTGCGATTTCAAATGTTACTTGAACATAGGCCATAACTGCTTTATCGCTAGCTTTGTAATAGCTAAAATCCAAGGTTTTAAAAGTGGCATTTTTTACAACCGTTACATTGTGAGCCACTAAGTCCAAATTATCTTGGTCAGTCGTATAGTTGGTAAAGAAAACATTGAGAAACTTATCCAATTTCTTCTTTGCTTTCTCTGAAACCCTATCTGATTGATTGAGTTTGACTTCTGTATCGGTACTTTTCTTATCTGCCTGATTGGTCGATAAACTGGAAAACCAAGGTAAGCCCGTAACATAGTAGCCCGTTTTTGTTTTGGCATAAGGGATATTAAACCCCGTCACCAATTCTTTTTCTTCTGTCTTGTCCCCATTTTTAACCGTTTGCTTGTAATGCACCTCATACGTTGCCACATTATCCGTAACCGTTAGCAGGCGTGACCAGCTCAATTGACTAGGATTTTTGACTTGCCCTTGTGCTTGAATATCAGGTTCTGAACCATAAAAGCTCTTTAATTGCTTAGCTTGTTTGGTTTGACCGTCTGAATCATTAGGAACGGTAAAATAGCAATTAACAAAGTCATTCAGATAATACTGCAAGCGATTATCAATTGTTGTTGTAGCAGAAGAAGTAGAAGAAGTGGATTTGTTAGAAGAAACGGCTTTTTTAAGGTCTGTGACTTGACTGGATAAAGTCAGGGCTCGAATCCCTCCTAGTAAACCAACTAATAAAATAAAAGCCAATCCTGACAGAACGGCAAGATTGACTGTTTTTTTGTTGGCAATGGTTAATTTAGGCTTTCCTTTCTTTTTGGGGCGCTTAGAAAAACGCCCTAAATAAGCTTTTGCTTGGTGTAAAATAAGTTTCAATTTATCCATGATTTCTCCTTACTGATTGGCTAGTTCAATCAATTTATTTCCTTTGGCGTAAAGCTGTTTATGAAGTTTATTGAGTTCACTATTGACATAATAGTAACCGCGCAATTCAGCGTGAAGACTTTCAACCAGTATTTCAGGGAGTTGTTTTGCCTCTTCTTTTTTAAGAAGCCCGTGCAATTCACCTGCTTTTTTCCAAGCCTCTTTATCATCATGGGCTTTCATCAATTCTCCTAGCTCCAATGAGACCGCTCTAACTTTCTTTTCGAGTGTGTTTTGTGTTGCCATTATCAGTTCCTCCATAAATGTTGTTTGATTTTCTAAGATAACTTGTCTAAAAAGAGTGACAAGTTGTGTCGTCATGTGTTGATTGAAGTCTAACACTTGACCATCTAGTGTGAAATAAGCGTGTTGGTAGTGGGCGGGGTATTCAAGGTCAAGGGTTTTCCGTGCAAAAGCGTCTAAGAAAAACTCTTTTTCCTTCATTAGGACAATGTAGAGATTCCAGAATTCATTTTTATCAGGAAAGCAAGTAATACCTTCATATAATTTTTTAATAAGTATCATTTTTAATTAAAATCTATATATTATAATTCATCATTTTTCATTTTCTTCTCATAGTCAAGAATCAGTTCCCAAGTAAGCCATTCTGGTTTTTCTCCTTCAGGAAACAACTTCCAAAGCCGTTTCATTTCTTTTATATGGTTCTCAACAGAGCCTTCCCAAAGCCTGTTCTCTTGACGGTAACCATTTCCTAGAAAATAATCACAGTCAGTCTGCAATGCACTCAACATCATATAGTCATGATGATAAGGGTTTTGACGCCTTCTATAATTTTCCAGATATCCTTCAAGTTCAGACAAATACATATGTCCATCTAACCCATAGCCAAATGTATCATCCTTTTCAGGATATACTTCTAATTGACCGTTATAGGACGCTGTCACTCCAATTCTTTCTAATGCATAAATTGGAAAAGGCAAAGGAAAACTTCCTCGTTGTCCCGTTTCTACATTGATAATCACTGCATATTCTGTCATATCTTCTCCTTATAACACCAATTGAGCATAGCCCGTCTGTAGGAGCATCTCTGCCACCCAGCGAGCGTTTTTACTCATTTTGTTTAATGGTTTTGTTTTTAACTCCTCAAAAAAAGGCTGTCTAGTCTCTTGTCTAGTCGCCTTTTTAATCGCATTTTGTCGGTGATTTTCATCTTTAAAGGATTGCTTTCTAAATTGTTCCGCATATTTCAATTCAGAATCTTTCTTAGGTGGATAATATAAGAGCCCCCAATAATCCATCAAATCTTTGACCAGTTCAAAATCGTAAAACGATAGGTAGAGTTCCTCATAACCGACTGGGAAGGTCTTTGTTTGAAGAGGGCGATTAAATTTATCAGGGATATTTATAGGTTTATATCTGTCCGACAATGACATTAAAATCAACTCCGTTTCGTTCACAAATTTCTTCTGCTAGTTTCGTATGATTGTTACTTAGATAGGCTTCAGAAATGATTTCTGACAGCTCATCTGTCTGATAAACTATATCAACAATTTTCAACAATTTCAAAGCACTAGAGACTTGTTTGGTAACCCAATGTTTTGTCCTTGCATAGTTAATTTGACGAGGACGTGTGACAAATTTAAAACCCGCTTGTGTGCCAAGCAGGTTATCCCATTCACTATCATAGTTGCCATTCCAATCTTTCACTTCAAAATAGTTATTTAAAATCCGAGCGCCTATTTTGGTCAAGTCAGTTTCCAACGTATACCATTCTTTCAAAATGTCAAATGCCTTGGTATCATGCAGTTCAATCTCATAGCGGTTTTTGTAATTATAGGCTTCATGGATATAGTCAACAGATACATCTTTTAAGAGCGCTTGTTCATAATCCTTTTGATAAAAGCGAATCATGAGGCTTGATTGACGACTACCAAAATTCAAGGTCAATCCTTGATTAACAAAGCGATTTTCAACTTTTTTCAAGCCCTCAATAGCGGTAAAGGTGCGGAGTTTGCGCATGATGATTTTATTGTCAAAAATTCGATTTTTAATATCAAATAAGTCAAGATTTCCTGACTTTTTGTATAACTCATCAAGGGCAATATCAAAGCGTGGAAAGGCTAAAAAATCTTCCAAGGGTCTATCTTTTCGTTCTTGTTCCGCAAAGAGAAAGATATCATGAAGAAAAGAAAACCAATCCCGTTTTTGTTGCTTTAATAACAATTCAAGTTCACGACAACCACCTCCTGTTAAGTCAATCAGCGTTCCAGCTTCTGCTTTCTTTTCAGAATGGGAATAAAGCACTCGAATCGAACCATAAGTTACCATATCTGAATAGCTGTATAGGCTTTTTTCTTCATGAAAAAAATCAGCTGGTTTTAATTTTAGAACAGAGGTGATGACAGCTTTAAAATCAAGTGTTTTGAACCGAATTTTTAACCAATCCACCGTGCTTTCCAATTTGGTTTCTGATTTGCGATTCAGAAAGTGAAAGAGTGTTTGTTCAAATTCTTTTGTCATCTTTCGTTGTCCTTGTTCAATGTTTCGGTAGTTGTAGTAACTATAACCGATCATCGTTGCCATTTTGCGTTGGGTAAATCCTAACTCAAGCCTGATACGTTTTAAATCGGTATTGCTTATCACTCTTTTTCCACCTCCTTTTTGTGTTTGTTCTAGTGACGGAGAAGAATAGGGAATCTAACAGCCTTTTAAGAGCTTGTGTTAGTTTTAACCCCCCTATTAGTATCGGGGAGGTTAAGCCCTTTTGGGGCGTGCCTAGGGCACACCCCAAAACGCCCGCTTGTCAGCTCGGTCGGACAGGTCGGACGGGCCTTGCCCTGACCTTGACCTTCGTGCCTACGCTGGCTCAGGAGGTGTTTCAAAGTGTTGAAGGACAACTTGCTTATAGGGCAAGTCAGTCTGCTCTTTCTCTGTTACAATTTCCTCCAACAAAGCCCTATCTGCTTCATCTAGCAGAATACGGTTATTCTCTCTTCTGAATGTATAGTCCTGTTCTTCTATGTATTTCACAAGGTTTCGTAAGGTTGAAATGGGCACATCTGCTTCCTTGGCAAAGTCATTCAGAGGACGGAGGGAAGATTCTGCTTGTTCAACGGTCAAGTCAGATGATGACGTTTGAGTAGTTTCTGTTGTTTCTAATAGTGGGTCATCTAAGACGGGTAGTTTCTTGTATTCTTCAAAGAAAGAAAAGCCTTCCTCAAAGGGTACAGTAGGTGAATAAAATTCTCTAGCTACCTCTCCACCGTTTGCAATATAACCACGACCGAAAATCTCCTCTCCGTCAATTTCATCAATCTTTTTAAAAACTTTATTAGCGTTAGCGTCCCCAAACATCATTTTATTCCCAACATCTTCTAAGTGCCCAACAGAAATCCGTTTCATAAATTGGTCACGTAAAGAGGTTTTGAGATATTCCCCATCAGGACGTTGCATAGCAACAATCATGATGACCCCAGATTGGCGACCTTTCAAAATCAATTCGGTTAAGTATTCGATAAAGTCTCCAGATGATTGGTAATCCCGTTCTAGTTTAGCGGCTAAGGCTGCCAACTCGTCAATGACGATAAATCGAGGCTTCAGCCCGTAAGCATAATACTTTTTCCCTGCCTGATAATCGGGGTGACTGGTCATGTAATCATAACGGTTATCCATTTCCTGCTCGGCACGCTTTAAACAAGCTAACATTTCTTGTTTATCCCAGTAAACCCGACCTTTAAAGACAGGAATATTTTTTAATCCAACAAAGTCAGAGCGTTTCGGGTCAAGGATTTCCACATAACCAATTTGTGCCAAGACCCAAATCAAAATCATCAAGAGAACCGTTTTACCGCCACCCGTTCCACCACCAATCAGCAAGTGTGGGTGTTTATTGAAATCCCAATAGACGTCTTTCATCAGGTAAATGCCTTTTTCGGTCATCTTAACATCAAAGATAGATAAGCAACCTGAAAATTGGTCAATGGCAATGGTGTAGGACACGTAGCCTTTAGTAAATTGCTTATTCATAAAGTCTCCGTCAAACATAATTTCAAGAGGCTTTTCAAGAGCGATAAAACGGTCTTGGAATCGGCTACCTTGAAGGTGGAGTGAAACGGTAATACTAAAACGGTCACGCTTCAAATACACTTTAGGTAATAGAATCCGTTCTCTCGTGTGATGATTCGATTTGATTTTTTTGACCTTATACAAGTTATTATCTAGCAAAAAGTGGGAAAGAATCCGTAAACTATCTAAACGGCTAAAGAAAAGAAATTTTCGGTAACAAATCACTTGCACTAAGCCGTCTAGTAGCAACAACCCTAATAAGCTTCCAGCAAAAAGAATCCCGTAGGTTAGCGGGTCACGTTGAAACTGGTTTTGAAACTGGTTTTGGTGCAAGTAAGCTAAAAAGCCCCCTCCAAGGAGAAAGGGCAGCAGAAAAAGAGCAAAGGTTAGCCGTTTGATTTTTTCATGAAACTTCCGAACACGAATCCCCCGATAGGTGAACAGCTTCATAGGCGATTATCCTTCCTTTTTCGGTTCAGGCTTTCCCACTAACACAACATCTTTAGCCCGTAGTTTAACCCCACTTGTCAGGACACGACGATTGTTAATAGTTTCTGAATTTGACCAGAAGCGAGCCGTAGGAGCTACAAGCGTTACTTCCTCATTGTAGTTTTTTTCAGCAGTCATTTGAGCCACTTTGGCTTCAGGTGGAACCGTTACGGTAATGTCCCCGTTTACAGCAGAAGAGTAGAGCTTCACATCTACATAGTCCACTTCATCTGTTTCACGGCGCTTTTCTTCACCCGTTCCTTCTTCAAGGTAATCTTCCCATTTCATACTAGGAAGAGCTTCAAGAAAATTAAGTGTTCCAAGTGTTTTTGCAGTATCAAAAGTTTCAATCACATCAGCAGCAAATTTTACAGTCATAGTATTTCTCCTATTCTATTTCTTATTTAGACTTTACCGTACGCATTTCTTCCGCAACAATAACATTTTCATGTTTGCGTTTGCCTCCAAATCGGAAGTTACGGCGTTCAATAGCAATCCCACGAGGGAAGACGACTTTTTGACGCCCTTCAGGGACATCTGACATTTTAAACCCTTCTACAATTAGAAAGGCAGAGGGCTCTTTTCGACTTGAAATTTCAAAGATACGATAAGAGACAGGGTTGTAATCATTGGCACGGACTTCTTCCATACCTGAGACAAAGACTTCATTTCCTAAGACTTGGTTTTGGTCAACGAATACTTTTGTAATTTCCATTCTATTTACCTCAATTTCTATTTTGTTCAGACCGTTTTATGACTTGTCTAGGTCAAAAAATCAACTCATCTCTTCTAATCTGCAGGTGCTCTTACTCTAGTCATACTGTCCTCCTTACATTCCAAAATAAGCTTTTTTGATTTTAAACTGAAAAGTCTTTTTACAATTCAAAAGCTCTTTAGCAAATTGGTCATGGGTATCATGGCGTAAAAAAAGACTGTCCATTTCATTCAGACAGTCTCGGTAGCACGTTTCACAGTGTGCAGGATTCGTGTGATAAATTTTAAGGGAGAAAAGAAATTTCTCATAGATTTGTTGGAATCGTTTTTCAAAATAATTCATGTTGTACCTCCATTCATGATGAAATCATGTTGAACTTTAAATTTGTAGTGATTTTTCCATTGGACTAACTGAACCGTTGGCAAGCCTAGTTTTTGGTAGTCGTGAAATAACTTATCCATTTTTTCTAGCACTTGATAACATAAGACCTTTTGATAATGTTTATCGGGATAGATTTTCAAAGAAAAAACAAAGTTCTCATAAAGACGGCGAAAACTTTGTTCATAATCATTCATATTTTTTCCTCGCTTTCCTTTAGAATGGCAATTTTTTAAAATATCCGTTTGAAAGGACATTGATAGGCTAATCATTCATCCGCTTAAAGGAGTAGAAAACAAAAAAGACAGCTCACAAAGAACTGTCTTCACATCTTAAACAAATCAGCATGACTGCCTGTGTCGGCTAAGGTTAAAGTCAAAATATCGTCTTCAATCAGATAAATCAAGAGCCAATCTGGCTTGATGTGACATTCCCTAAAGCCAACAAAGTTTCCTTTGAGTTCATGGTCACGGTATTTTTCTTCTAGTGTCTGACCTAAACGAAGTTTTTCAATCACTTCATCTAAGAGTGCCATCTCTAAACCTCGCTTTTTAATCCGTTTATAGCTCTTTTTAAAAGCAGAGGTAAACTTGACTTGGTACATCTAAGCTTCCAGAGCCTTCTTTAAATCTGCTAGATTGTCATAGGAAGCGACCGTTTCATCACGAGAAATACGCTTAGCTTCTGCTAGAGCCTCTAAGGTCTTTTGGCTATAATTTGGGACTTCAACCGTGAAAGGAAGTCCACCACGCAATAGACATTGGCGAAGAAAAATATTGACTGCACTAGACATATCCATCCCCAAGTCATTAAATAATGAAGTTGCTTGGGCTTTGACAGTTTCATCAATCCGAATTTGAGTTGGTACAGTTGCCATAAATGCCACCACCTTTCATTATTTATTGTAATCCATATGGTTTACATTGTCAATCATTTGTATTTGTTTAAGTGTTTTCTACTCGTCTAAACAGATGATTCCTGCTTAAAAGAGTAGAAAATGGTATGATAATAGTGTAAAGGAGAAAATCATACTATATATGATTTGTAATTTCATAAAAACTGCCTGACTGTAAAAGGTATAAAAATCATGAAAGGAACATAAAATGGGGATAAGACAACTTGAATTCAGATGTATAGGAATGAAGGATGGAGAAAGGTTTCCGCTGGAAAATACAGGGCGCGGGAGAGATATTTCCCCCAAATTTATAATCGACAATCTTTCCCTACAGGCAAAGAGTTTAATTATCACCTTGGAGGATGTGAGCCATCCTATCAAAAATTTCACGCATTGGGTCATTTGGAATATCCCTGCAATGGATAATATCCCCGCCGCTATTGCTTCTGGAAAAGTTGTAACAGACTTAAACGGTGCCCTACAAGGAATAGCCTATGGTATACACCGTTATTCAGGGCCAAAGCCACCAAAGGGTACGTCTCATAAATATCGCTTTTCTATTTATGCTTTAGATGAAAAGTTAAACATCAGCCCTTTTTCAACAAAGAAAAGAGTACTTAGCAAAGCAAAATCTCACATCCTTCAGCAAGGAAGTATTTATGGATATTTTGAGTAGGCAACACTATATTATATTGAGATTTAATATTGCCTTAATTTTCTACTCTTCTAAACAGGAATAGACCTGTTTAGGGCGTGCTCATATCGCTGCACACTCAGTGTTGTTATCACCGCTCTATATAGCTGTACTTGACTAATCTCTGTTATCATAGTCATCTCACTTCACTATAGTCACGATTAACCGCCTATGCTTACCCCAGCAGAACGTATCTTACCTGTCAGCATTTCCGACGCCACCAGCGCCAGCAGTTCCCCTTTGTTATTCGGTCAAGAGGGGCAAAAAGCCGAGTGCGTGAGATAACGTCATTAGATTTTCGTTCATCTGCTCCAACCTCCTTGACTTTTTGCGATAAAACCTGTACAATAATAGTTGTTAAATGATTATTGTGTGTTGGTCAGCTAAGCTTGAGTGAGGTTGTCTGACGCACTTTTTTATTCAATTTTCAAAGGACAAATTCAAATATTTTGCTAAATTGTCTTGTCTATTCTTTATTGAAGTTAATTTCACTTTTTAGGTAAATCTAGCAAAATCATTATATAGCTAATGGCTATATTTATATAATATACCTTTTGGCTATATTTGTCAAGAGTTTTTGTAAAAAAATTAAAAATTTTTAAAGAGGTACAAAATGTTTCCCGAACGCTTAAAAGCTTTACGTTTAGAAGCTAATCTAACGCAAAATGATGTTTCACGACAATTTGGAGTATCACAACCAACTTATTCAAATTGGGAAAAAGGCGAAAAAAAACCAACTCCAGATAAATATCCTAAGATTGCAGAGTTTTATAATGTTTCTACGGATTATCTTTTAGGTAAATCTGACTACAAAAATTCAGATGAAATTGACTTATCAACGTTTGAAGTTCTATATCGGAAAACTTCTAAAAATTTATCTGATGAAGAAAGGAAAATACTAGAAGAAGACTTGAGGGAGTTTCTGTTAGAGAGAGAAAAAGCCATTAAGGCTATGAATAAAGAAAAGAAAGACTGATGTTTCGTGCAAAGAATTTACTTTAATGTTTGGAATCGTGTCAAACAAACACTTTATCCCTTCATGAAATTAAATAAAATACATCCTCTTTATTATACTTTTCAGGATTACTTCAATTATGAAGTCAACAAGAAAAATATACTTGTCATTCCTCATCATATCCGAATAGATATAGCAGGTTTTAATATCAATGATGATATTTTAACCATTTCCTATCAAAATAGCGATTCTATCAATCGTCAAAATTTCACAAAATGTCATGAATTAGGGCACATCTTATTACATCACAATGGACGAGTATTCACAGATTTTCATGATGATTCTCTACAAGAAAGAGAGGCTAATTTTTACTCAGCTTTTCTCTTAATGCCTGATATTGTGCTTCTAACTAAGATTTTTTACCAGCAAATGGCTTTTCAAGAGGTAGAAACAGCACTACAAGTTTCTGGTCAAGCCCTTAAAACTCGTTTGACAGACTTCTTAAACTTTGAATTAGACATCAATAGACTATCTGCAAAACAAATTGTAGAAGATTATCTAACTAGAAAAAATAAACATATTATCGGTTACTTTGACCAAGTGAAAGACTATATCATCTCTGATTACAATGAATTTGAACCTAGTGCACTAGATAAGTTCAACTATTTAATAAATCAATCAAATTTCATTTCAGATATTGACTTACCAGAGCTAGCAGATACTCAATTCATCTCTTTGGTAAAACAATGTTATCCAAAATTCAAAATTTGGGGATTGTATGATAAAGGACAATTCATTAGCTATGCTTGGAATCCAAAACAACTGACAGAAGTAGAAGCTAAACGGCATGCGAAACTCCTTTTAATAACAAGAAAATGACCTAGGGAAATCTCTAAGTCATTTTTTCTATTTATCGTAACCATACTTTTTCAGAGCCTTTTTGTAGGCGTTACTATCTTTTTTATAGTATTCTCTTTTAACTCCCGTTAAATTAGCTGTAAAAACACCATCTTTATAAGAATAGTTTTCAGTTGTTCCAAAAGAAGTTTAAAAGTTTTCTTATCTGTATTTAAAGTGATAGCAAATCCCCATTACTCTCAACAGTTCCACTATCATCATCAATTGTCATAATCTTTTCATTTCGATTATCACTAATCCAATAATAATCACCATCAAGGCTTTTTTGTTTTGAGCATGGTATTAAGAATATGGTTGCTAAGCCAAATAGAAGGATACTAACTATCTTTTTCATTACTTCCAGTTTCAAATGCCTTAGAATCTGGGAATAAAAACGTCAGGACCTCTCAGTATATAGGACAACAAACTAGCCGTTTGGGTAGGTTAGGACTTATTTAAGCCCACACCTATATATTATAAATAATGCTAAAACTTTTCTTTTTCATAGTCTCCTTGAAACAGTCAATATATTGTTACTAGCTGTTTCTTTTTTTCTTTGATTAAAAAGTATATGATATACTAATATTAACAAAGCGATACTTAAAATAGGAGTTCGATATGAAAGAAATCAGATTTGATAAAGTTTCAACAAAAGTTGCTGAAGAAACATTTTCTAAGATTATTTTACAAAAATTGCAAAATACAGAAGAGGATATCTTTCAAACTTTTTTTCTAAATGGTGTATGGGGGAGTGGCAAAACAACTTTCCTAAAAAAAGTGGAAGGGCAAGCAAAAAGCACTAAATTTATTTACTTAAAGCTTTGGGAAGCACATGATGAGAGAAGTGTGACTGCGATAGCTTTTAGTCTCTTACATCCATTTTTATATTATCTACTTAGATTTTTAATTGTGATTGCAGTAGTTACTAGTGTCTTAATGACTCCTGCTATAAATTTAGGATTACTAAGTTATTTAAAGGACTTATTAATCTTTTTAGGTCTACCAATTTATTTTCACAATTTTCTCATCATACTTAGCACTATAATTGCTTTAATAGTTACGGTTTATCAACTTTTAAAAGTAAAATCTGATTCAATGTATATATGTCTTTTGCCAAAATTTTTGTCAAATAATAAGGTGCTTGTAATTGATGATTTTGATAGAATCACGACTGATAGACAGAATGAAGCCTATAAATTATTTAACATACTACATGGAAAACTTCCAATAATATTTGTAGGAGACTATCAAAAGATTGCTAAAAGTGATGATGAAAGCGGAAAGTTTTTACAAAAAATTATTGATGAATTTTATCAGCTAATCACATCTCTAATTCGTAAAGAAGAAAGGTTAAGTATCGAAAAAGGTGCTTAACCTTTCTTTGCAAAATACTGTTAAGCAACATGAAAAGCCGATATAGAAAAAATGGCTTAAAAATGATAAAATATTATTAGTTAATGTAGACTAACTTCCGTTTGTGAGGTGTTCAAAATGGAATATATTGACATAAATAAAGATAAAGAAAAAATAGTTTTACTCATACATCCGATGCTTTCTTCTGCTGAGGGAATGAAAAAGTTAATTGCCGATAATATTGGAAATGAGTATAGATACATTATTCCGGATCTGTCTGCTCATGGTAAATTGATAGATAGGAAGTATTTGTCGGTAAAACAAGAAAGTGAGAATTTATACAATTATTTTAAAGAAAATGATATTGCTGAAGTTTCTCTTGCTTTTGGAGCATCAATAGGTGGAGTAGTGTTATTGGAATTATTAAAGCATAAGGATATAAAGATAGTTAAAGCCTTATTTGAGGGCTGTAGTTTATGTCAAAATGCGAGTATTTTAGAGTTTATTATAAGAAATATTTTTCTATATGAACGGAAAAAAGCGATTAAAAATAGTGACTCAGCTAATAGAAAAATTATAAGCATATATGGAGAAACAAAGGGACGAATGATGACTGAAAATCTAATCAGAATAGATAAACAAAGCATTAAAAATATCTGCCATGATTGTGCATTTGTAGATCTTCCGAAGTTATCAGAAGCAGAACAAAAGAGGTGCATATTCTGTTATGGATCCAAAGAAGTTAATTTAAAATATGCAAAGAGAGCTATTTCAAAAGAGTATCCATATGCAGCGTTAAGAATATGGAAGGGACAAAACCATTGTACAAAGATAACAACGAATGTAGAAGAGTATTGCAAAATGATAAAAGCTGAGATTGATTAAAACATATTGTTGAAAAGAGGGTGTTAGCAGTGAATGATAAAAGCAATAAAAAGTTTTGGAATAAATTCGCCAAGCTGTACGCTCCTTTTATGAAGAAGGATAAAGGAGTTTATAATCAAGTTTGTAGATATATTTATCCTTATTTGAACAGGGGGATGAATGTACTTGAACTTGCTTGTGGTTCAGGGCAACTGAAATGAATTTGATACATGGAGGGCTTGCACCCATCGGCGTTATGATTGCTTATAAAAAGTAATATTAAAATTGGGATTTTGGAGGAGAGTTAGTGAACATACATGAGTTTGGAGCTGATAAAAATAAAATAATTGTGTTGATTCATCCTTCATTAGTCATGTGGGACTATTTTGAATACATTTTATCTATACTTAAAGAAGAGTATCATATTATTGTTCCTGCACTTCCCGGATATGATGAGGAGAATCCAAGCGAAAATTTTACAAGTGTAGAAGAAATTGCCGATAATTTATTAGGATGGCTGAAAGAACATAAAATTGAGAAAGTTGATCTTTTGTATGGTTGCTCTATGGGCGGTTCTATCGCTTTAAAAATGTTCTCCAATCACGGAATTAAAATAAGGAACATTATTTGCGATGGAGCAATAACACCATATCAGCTTCCTTGGATTGTTACAAGAATGATTGCCATAAGAGATTTTCTTATGATTTCTATAGGTAAAATTGGAGGGTTAAAGCTTCTTGAAAAATCATTTTCTACAGATGAATACAGCGAAGAGGAATTGAAGTATGTTGCTAAAGTCCTTAATTTTATTAGTTATAAAACGATATGGAGAACATTTGAATCTTGCAACAACTATGTTATGCCAAAGAACGTGTCAGAACATAGCGATCGTATTCAATATTGGTATGGTGGTAAAGAGTCTAAAGCCCGTGCATGGGATATCAAATATATGAAAACTTATTTTCCAAATACTGAGTTTATTAAATTTGAAAACATGGGTCATGGCAGCATGGCAAGTCTTTATCCTGTGAAAATGGCTAATCAATTCAGAGATTTAATGGAAGTTAAGAAATAAAATAATTTGCCATTTTTGGAATTAAGGAGGTATGCATTGTGAGTGTTAAATATAAATTAACGGAATTTTTATTTCGTCATACTGTAAAACCTATGATGAAAAAAGTAATAAAAAATCCGGATGAATGTTTTGCTAAACAAGAAAAGAAACAGAAATCTAAACTCCCTCTTGAAAAACTTCATAAATCTTATGATTTTGAAGAAAAGTGTACAAGCGGAACTTTGTATTATGTCGTCAAACCAAAAAATAAAGTGGCAAATAGGCTTGTATTATATTTCTTTGGTGGTGGATATACCATTCCGGGAGATTCCGGTGATTTTGAGTTTGCTCAAGATATGGCTAATCAAAGTCAGGCTGAAGTTTGGATTGTATGGTACCCGCTTTTTCCAAAAGCAACTGGCTTGCAAATTATCGACGCAGGTCTAAACGTTTATAGCGAGGCACTTAAGGCGTTTAATGCAGATGATATTATATTTTTTGGTTTATCAAGTGGAGCAAGCCTTGCACAAAATATATGTTTGCATATTCTTGAAAACGACATGAGATTATCAATGCCAAAAAGATTGATTATGCACTCTCCGACCTTTCGTATTCCTCCAACTAAAGAACAGATGAAAGAGATGGAGAGACTTGATAAGTTTGATTGCATTATTCCGGCTTGCTACATGAAAGAACAAGATCAAGTAATGCAAAGAATAAATTTAAATAATGTGGAATATATGAAATCGCCAATTGAGTACTCATGGAAGGGGCTACCTGACATGTATATCATTTATGGTTCTTATGAAGTGTTGATAGCAGAGCTGCCGGAGGCAAAAGAAAAAGCTAAAATGGATGGCGTGGTTATGAAAACATACATAGGAGAAAGAATGATGCATGCTTGGGCGGCGGCAGGATTTTTACCTGAGGCAAAGGAAGTAAGAAGAAATATATATGCCGTAATAAGGGGAGATAGAAATGACGGCTTTCTCTTGTAATATTCTACAGGTAGTTTTCAGAAGAAAAGTGGATATTGTGTGGTGATTGATAATTATGTATATGACGATACTGCTTGCCGTTATTATGATGATTGGATTGTTCTTATTGCTGTGGGCAGGAGTTGGATTTATTCAAAACAAAGACTTCTTTTCTTCGTGTCCTAAAGAAGTGTTTGATGTTATTGAACCAAAGGAAAAACGCTTTCGTGGTCAGAGTTTAGTTGGATGGATATTAGCTATTATTGCAATACTATTCATGGGGAGTTCAATTATCGTTGGTGCAGTGGATGGTGTTCAAAATAACTTTACTTACATTCAGTTTTTCATTAGATTTCTGATGATACTTCTTTTGTTGAAAGCCTTTGATATTGTATTTTTTGATTGGATACTTTTGTGCAATCGAGGTTTTAGTTTTTTTTTTGAACATTATTATCCGGAAGTGGTAGATAAGCTTAGTCCTAAACTCTTTGGATATAACAAAAAGGAACACATTATTCAAGTGTTATTTATGATTATCGGATCGTTAGTCATTGCATGGATATGCACATTATTTTAAAAACTAAATTCAAATTAGTAGGAGGTGTTTATACTTGGAAGAAATAAAAATGCAAGAAAAAATAAAACCTATTTTGAATGGTGCTGCGGAAACGATGCTTCAGAGTTTTTATGCAAGAGCACAATATTCCAAGAGCAAAAGACATAAATTTTATGATGCCAAAGCGGTGGAATTGGTTGAAAAAATTGATTACGATTTTACTGTCGCCACAAATGATTCCCTTATGAGTTATGGCGTGATTGCAAGAACGCTTGTATTTGATGAACTGGTAAAAGAGTTTATTGACGAAAATCCAACCTGTACAGTCGTAAATATTGCTTGTGGACTTAACACGAGATTTTATCGCATGGATAACGGAAAAATCACATGGTACAACCTTGATTTGCCTGAAACAGTTGAGGTAAGGAATCAGATTTTTGCAGAATCCGGCAGAGTTTCAAACATCGGTATTTCAGCAACGGATTCGGCGTGGGCAAAAGAAATAAAAGCAGATGGGAACATTCTGTTTATCATTGAGGGCTTGTCAATGTACTTGACAAGGGAAGACAATGCCCAAATGCTCAGAATTATTCGAGAGAATTTTGACAATGCTTATGTTCTTATGGAGTGCCTGTCAAAAAGGTGGGTGGCGAAAGAAAATGTTGAAAAGTCCATACAAAAAACAGGAGCAAAATTTATATTTGGAGCGGATTCCTTTGATGATATTAAGGATATTGCAAGAGGTTTCCGTAGTGTAAAGGATGATGATATTACGAGGGGGATGTCTGCTATATTTCCAGTGCTTAAGCTTATTAACTGGTTGCCGATTGCTCACAAACTATCACAGAAAATCTTGATATTTGAGAAAGTGTGATGTTATAGTTTTGGTTGCCATCATGAAGTACACACTGCGATAGGTAAATTATAGCTTATATAACTAACAACTAATATGAAAACAGTGAATTGAAAGGAACAGTTTACTGTTTTTTTATTTGAGAAAAATTGAAACGGAGGAATGAAAAATGAAGAAAGAGAACACATTACAGGAAGTACAGGAACAAATTTTTGAACTTCAGCAAGAAAGACAAAAGTGCGATGTAAAGCTGAAACAATTACAAAATCAAGGTAAGAAATTAGAAAAACTTGCAAACGAAAAGGAACGAAAAAGAAGAAATCATAGACTCATACAAAGAGGATTGATAGTAGAAAGAGTGGTTAAAAATCCTCTTATGTTTACCAATGAGGATATAGACCTTTGTAACAGAGATATATTTTGACAAAAAGAGCAAGGAAACATTTCAAGATAAAATGTTCAAAGTTATACATTCAAAGGGTAAATAGTAGTGAGTAGAGAAATATGACAGTAGAAAAATATCGAAAAAAAATGCTATAATATTAGTCAATATAGATAAACAAATTTGAAGTTGAAGAGGAGAAACTTTCCCATGAAGAAAGAAATCAAAACAATAGAGAAAGATGGATATAACGGCGTATACTGGCCGAATCCGAACGGCAGTAAATATTGCATGATTGCCATGCTTGGTGATGATACAAAAGACATGATGGCAAAGGGTGGCGTCAAATGGCTTCAAAAGAAAGGTCTGAACGTCCTCACAATGTCACCGGCCCCAAAAGATTACGGTCACCATAACTATCCACTCGAACGTTTTGAGAAGGCACTTGCATTTCTGAAGACGATGGGCAATGAAGAAATCGGTATTATGGGTGCCTCGACAACTGGTATGCTTGCGCTTGTCGCAGCGTCATACTTTTCGGAAATAACGCTTACGATAGCCATTTCTCCTTCTGATTTTGTGATGGAAGGTTTTTATCAGGATGGGAAAGACGGGGCTCACGAACGTCCGGGAGACGGAGAGTCATCTGTTTCATATCACGGTAAGCCGCTTCCTTATCTGCCCTATGCGTATCGCCATCCGGAATACTGGCAGAAAATATCTGAGGAAACCAAACGGCGTGGCGCGATGGTTGCCAGTCGCGATTTGTTCGATGAATCGGAGAAAAGGCATCCCGTGCAGGAAGCCGAGAAAATAAAGGTGGAGAATATAAAGGGTCGCATTCTGCTGATTGGTGCGGAGGATGATGTACTTTGGGATACCTGTAAATACATTCGTAGAATGGAAAACAGGCTGAAAGAAAGGGACGCGGATAACAGTGTAGTTCTCATGACCTATGAACATGGAACGCATTTTATTTTTCCGCAGACCATGTTAACAGGCATTCTTCCTGTGGGTTCCGGGCTGTTTATCAGCATGGCTTTTAAGGAGGCAAAGCAGTATCCTAAAGAGTGTAAGCAGACGAGGATTGAAGTTGATGAGCGCTTATCGGAGGAACTAAAGCAGTGGATAAATTCGGCTCGATAAATCCCAGTTTGTAGAACTAACAACTTAATAAAAATTACCACAGGAACAGTAAATCAAAAAAGGTTTACTGTTTTTCTTTACTCAAAATTAGAAAGGGAGGAAACGAGAAAATGAAAAACATTGAAGAAAAAATCTTAATGGCAGATGAAGAAATCAAGCAGTTACAAAACAAAAGGAAAAAGCTCATCAGTCAGCAGAAACAGGAAGAACGAAAAAAGAGAGATAAAAGGATATATGAAAAAGGGGCAGTCTTTGAAAGTATTCTCTGATTTATTAAATTATGAACTTTTTAAAAGAGGAAAGAGAGAACTAGTTGATGTTAAACAGCTAATTACGATAGATTATATTTTTTTATTTTATCCAAAATATTACCTCGAATTGAAGGATTTTGGTATGTTGCTTTTGGATGAAGATATCGAAGAAATTCGTCTTGTTGAAACTATGCATTCCTCACAAAATCGCAAAAAAGATATAAAGGATATTTCTTTGTTAACAAAAGAATCAAATGAAATGCTTCATAATCAAGAAAAATTATCTTCTGAGAAATATAAACCTTATAATAAAGTTGATAAACGGCTAGTCAAAGATTTTGAAAAAACGATAAATAGATTAAGGAAAATTGGGAATACACATACACATACAGCGAATGTGTTAGTTGCTAATAAAGATGAATTAATTATGGCAGAGGATTCTATTTGGGAATTGTTCTCCTATCTGTTTGTTCAATATTTTTTGAAGTATAATCTCAACTTAAAGTCAGATAAAAATGTTTTATCATTCTTTTCTCTATTGCCTCCTGAAATTAGATATCGAACGTTAAAAAAATTAGTTGAGGTAAAAGGATTTGATAATATTCAACTACTTGACAAGTTTCTTTTATCGATTGTGAAAACTAAGGGGATTGATGAAGCTAGATTCTGGCTCAACAGTAATCGTGAAAAGATTCAAAATATGGATTATCCTTCAGAAGCAGAGATTATTGAATACGAGGAAGATTTTAGTCAGGAAGATTTACCTCTTAAATTGAGAAATTATTCTGATTCTTATGGACTGTTAGCATCAGTTATTAATCATGCTGATGTTCGTTCGGCTTCACATGGACTATATAAAAATTTTGAGGAAGCAACAGCAATTTATGAGCAATATAATTTAGAATATTATCTATCAAGTTCAGAAGAACGGGAAAAATTCAAAAATCTTATAAAATTTTGCTTTATAGGTAGAATTTCTGTTTTTTAGAATAGTCAATATTTCTCTGTTTCAAAGCAATTCACTCAAATTTATTGAAATCTTTTCTGATAAAGGTGTAGAAGAAAGTTGTAGTCGATGTTTTTTTAAAACTAAATAAAAAGAGGCCTTGTCAAATTAGCTCTTACAAAATCCCCAATTTTTCTCCCAAAAAATAAAAAAATAAGCTACTTTTTAAGTAGTCTAGATTGTCCAAATGCTTTAAAATCAACAAATCGATTTTAATTAAAATATCAAAATATCGGCCGCCGGTATTGCTTAAGTTTAGAAACGTTGATAAATCAGCGTTTCTTTTGTTTTTGTTCAAAATTTGTTCAAAATAGTTTCTACTGGCTTAAACCGTGGAAAAAGTCACGGATTTTATTGTCTTCACGGATAGCTTTTTCTTTGATTAAATGCCCGTAAGTCTCGCTGATTTGCTGAATATCTTTATGTCCCATATTCTTGGCGATTGCCCAGATGTCTATATCCATTGCCAGAAGTGTGCTTGCGTAAGTATGTCTTAAACCTGTGCTCGTCATATTTGAAGGAGTAATGGATAATTCAGATAGTATCTTCTTTAATTGTTTATTGACTGCTGAATTTGTGGGTAGTCCAGATTGTTTATCAAAGAACAAACATTTGTCTGGATTAGAAACTTGATGGCTTCTTAAAACATACCTTTGTTCAGCCTTTAGCTTTTGTAAAATAGAGACTGTAGTATCATCAATCGGAATGTCACGGATAGAAGTTTCTGTTTTAGCTTTTGTCCAGCTTTTTCTTGTGCAATCATAGCGTCTATATGTTTTAATGGTCTTATTTTCAATATGGATACAATCCCAAGTTAAGCCAAGAACTTCTCCAAACCGCATACCTGTTTTCAGTTGGATATATAAGAGGTATGGAATGACGGATTCTTGATAATCGAGGAGATATTCTAGATACTGACAAAGTTTTTAATAATCTTCTAAGCTATGGATATATCTTTCATTCTTAGACTTTGGTGATTCTCTGCCAGATAGTACGACCCCTTCTGTGAATAAATCTATACTAAGCTTATCTTGTCTAGCAAAAATAAGGACACTTCGTATCTCTGCATTTAGACGGCTGACATTATCATGACAATTTGTTTCAGCGTATTTATTGATAAATGCTTGATATTGGCTGGATGTGATGGATATAGCAGGTGAATCTCCAAAGTATTTTTGAATAAACTTTCCACGCAAGCGATGCTTGTTTTGTGTAGATTCCATTTTATTCAGTGGGATGATTTTTAAATGGTACCATTTTTCCCACAATTGGAAGAGACTGATGTTTTTATCAATGACCTTTCCTTGATGTAATTTAATTTCTTGGGTCAAACCTTCAATTTCAGCTTCTTTTTTGGTTTTAAATCCTGATTTTGATGTAATATAGTTCCCTTTTTTGTCAGTGATCCGATAAGACCACTTCCCTTTTTTCCCTCCGCGTTGCGTAATGTATAGTGACATGGTTCCCTCTTTTCTAAGAAATCGATAACCAAGGTTTTATCTTGGTTATCTTGTCATAATTCAAAAATTTTTGCAAAATGATCCTCAAAAAATTCTTTGGTTTTGCTTGCCAGAAAGTAATAGCGTCCGCCTTGACTATCTGGGTATTTCACAAAGCCATTGCTATTTTTATCAATGTCAATTTGCTTACGAATTTCAGGCTTATAAAGCACGTTTTCGAGTAACCATGGACGAGAGACGGAAAGAAGTTCTAAAACCTCAGAGAGCGTCAGATAACGCCCTTTTGAGGAGATTTTTTTGAGTTCTTCATATTCGGAACGGTCAACGATAATTTTATCGGATGGGAGTTGTATCGTAATATTTTTTAAGTCAATTTGTAGGGTGGTTGGTTTCATAGGCAGTTAGTCCGTATCCATTTCTTGGTCAATGATGGTCACATCTTTGATGTGTCTGCTTTCGTGATAGCGTTTTGATTCTATAAATTTTACCCGTGGTGCTAGTTCACTTCAAAATACCATAAAAACCCATTTGGACTGTACTGTAAGTGACAAAATCAACAGGAGGTCATCCAAATGAGTCATTTACAGAATACCGCTAATTCTCATTACTTGGAATGGAACATAGGTCAATTATCAAAAATTTGTCAGATGCTCTGTCGAAACTATTGCTCAGATTCGATACTTTTTTAGCAATTCCGCCTGTAGTCGTAACTGTTCCACTTCGGATAGCTGTTCCATTCCTTTACCGTAGGTATATTGTTTCCCCACGGGTTGATGGAAACGGTGCAGTTCATCATTTCGATACCATCGCCACCAGGTCTTGACCTGACTAACATTTTTGATGCCCAGGGTCTCCATGATAACCTTATTGGGCTTACCTGCTTTCTTCATTTCGATACAGGCTAACTTAGTTTCTACCGAATACGCTTTTTTGACCATAACAAAACACTCCTGTTTCTAGTTTACTAGATTTCAACAGGAGGTTTTTCTTGTGTCTCATTTTATGGGGCTAGTGCCGTTTTCATCAGGATTTTTATTGACAACCATTAGAGGTTCATATTCATCGTTGACTTTTTTCATGTAATGTTTTAAATTGTTTCTAAAATTTGAATAGACGACCGCTTCTATTTTATATTACCTCATTTTAAGACTATTCTTATTAGAACACTTGACAGGAAATTGTACAAGTGTTAGCAGCTAGTTTTAACCCTCTTGTTTTAAAAAGTTGAAAATAAAAAAGATAGTTTACCGCTGTTGCATAACTATTCGTTACAGATATACCATTATCATTTTATACACCATTATTGAAGTAAAAAATAGTTGGATTTTGGCGCAAAAGCCCCGTATATATGCAAAATGTTGATTCATTCGATTGTCTAAACCAATTGGAATTTAAAAGTTATCAGCGCTTTAGATTACTTTTTATTAGATATCTGTAATTTATCTGTAATCAATCTACATTTATTTACAAAATGTTAAGAAATGTAGAATACCTCTGTAATGAGATTAAATAAATTTGTGAAAACCATGTAATTGGCTTGACATTCAAGAAAAAAATTACTATCATGAAAGTGAATAGTTTTTTTAAACTAGGACTTAACATATCCAATATGTTAAAATATTGAGAGGATATTTAGAATGAAAAAAAGCAGGTTCTTTTTAGCGTCAACGGCTGTATTGTTATCAGCCTTAGGTGCAAATCCTGTGTTGGCTAGGGATGTTGAGCGCTCTATCTCCACAACGATTGTTACACCGACTGTTGACAGCAATAAAAAGGCTTTTACTGAAACGCCAGAGTCTAAGCAAGGAAATGCAGGTGTCTCCGCGGATGTACAAAAATCGTCTGCTCCTGTGACTTCTGGTAAGGCTACATCGACTCTTCCTGATAAGGATAATCCGAGTATGCCAAGTGCGTCGGACAAGGTAGAGCCCTCAAGGGCGACACCGACAACACCAATTGTACCAGACAAGACTAAAACTGACTCACAAGATACCTCAAGTAAGGTAGAACCGACTAAACCGAAGATAGAACCAGTACCTCTAGCTATGCCAGAAAAGGATCAGTCTGGAACAGCAGGAACTGAGTCTTCAAAGCCAAAACAATCGGAACCAGAAAAGAAATACGGTGACGTAACGGTTGAGTATAAGAGTAAAGATGGTGCTTTGATTGCTCCAAAAGAGCTAGACACGCCGACTTCTGTGGTGGGGACGGATTATGATACGACTGACTACCGAAGAGAGACCATTATCAGCTCAGAGGGTAAGAAATATCGTCTTGATCTGAAAGCTACTCAGGGTTATGAAAAAGGGAAAGTTCTTGAGGGCAATACCAATATTACTTACTACTATGATCTGGTCACAGACACGCCAGACTCTAATAAGGTAGTGCCACCGAAGCCGGAGCCAGATACCCCAGATAAGACTAAACCGAGTACATCGGATTCGTCCGATAAAGGGGCAACTCCACAGGACAAACCACCAATTCCAAATCCTTCGGAGGATTCATCGGTTAGTCCAGATAGCTCCATAGCAGATACGGTGACGCCGATGGATACAATTCCTAGTGATGGGATGTTGGATACTCAGCTTGAACAGACGAATAGTTTAGAGGAGGGTATCAATCCGTCTATATTGACTGAAAAAAGTAAGGATGAATCGACAACTTCTGATGTGGACTTGAAAAAGGATGAAACGTTTAACCTTAACAATGCCTCATCTGTGAGTGGGAAAAAGGGTGATACGATTGACAATCCGATCAGATCCATTATTTCACCAGCTGATCCGCTTTTGACGGATAAGGGCTTTGAGATTATTGGTAATGACCAAGGGGAAGTCACCATCAAAAACGCAGATGGCTCTAAAACATCTGTACCAGCTGCGCAAGTAGGTGCTAGGGCAAATCCTGATGGAACGGTTACTGTCAAGTCAAGTAATGGTAAGTTTACATTGTTGCCAGATACGGGGGAAGCAACCACGATTCTTGCAACGATTGGTTTATTTATCTTGGCTCTATTAGGCTTCAAAAAAGTCAAGCCTTTTGAGAAAGATAATTGGTTAATTGGGTAATTATTAAAAAGGAAAGAGGAATTTTATGTTTCATAATAGCAAAACGAAGGGTCATGGTTCGATCCGGAAAAACAAAGTTTATGGCACCATTGGTATCTTGACGCTTGGAACCATTGCAATTCTTAGCGCTCACCAAGGTGTAGCTGCTGATGAAGTAAAGGCAACGAAGCCAACAACGCCAGCTCCAGTGGCGGCAGCTTCTGATACAAGTCTTGCTGCACAATCAAAAGCAGCAGCAACTGAAGCAGCGAGTAGTTCTACAGCAAAAACTGTAAAAGAAACAACTCCAGCAGCAAGTACCACAACTGCTCCAGCAGGATCCACTTCAACGACTGATAACACAACAGCGTCAGCTACTGCTACAAAGACTGAAAGTGCAGCTACGCAACCAGCCACAGCACCAGTAGCGAGTACAACGCCAGCAGCAACAACTGCAACGCCTGAAACAACGCCCGCTCCTGCTACAACAGCAAAAGCTGAAGCAACTACTCCTGCGCCAGCAGGAGCAGTATCAACCTCAGACCCAGTAGCTACTCCGGTAGATCGTACGGAAGGTTCAAAAGTAACTGTCGAAAACCAAAAACTAAAAGATGCGATTTCTGAAGCAAATGGTTATAACATTGATGTTAAGCAAAATCAAAATGACAACATTGGAACAGCGAACAACCAAGTAGAGTCAGATGCTAAAAAGGACCTTGCCAACACTCTTGAGGAAACACAAGCAACTCGTATCAAGACGGGGGTAGATGCCTATAAACGCGACCTAAAAAAAGCGCAAGCAAACACCGGCACTCCAGGCTATCTAAGTGAAGTTGTCAGCCAAGGCTTGAAATTTGAACGGGAGCCTAATGCTAAATTGTCTATCACTGGTACCACTGAATTTGGTCAAAAAGATATGAATAATATGTCATATGAGGAGTATGTGAAATCTGGTGGAACGTTTGCAAACAATCCAATCCCAGCATTTACAACGAGACTGTCAGCTGGTGGAAGCCGGTTTGTCATCCCTAAAATTAAAAGCGGACAAACCATTACGGCTACTTATACGGGCCTCCAAAATTCTAAATATAATGGAGTAAGTATTTCAAAGGTTACTTATGAGGTAACGAATTTAAACCCTAAAACAGGTATCGTTGGTTTTGCTGAGAAGGATCCGACGAGAGGGATTTACACTTTTTATGACATAAATGTACCTTCTAGATATAAAGTTGTTGCTCGCTTCTATGATGCTGATGGCAATGTTATAAACTTTAAAAAAGATAACCCTGCAATTTTGGCTCTAACAAGTTTAACCAAAACAGAACCTAAGACTGGAAAATTGGCTGGTCTGAAGCACGAAGAAAGCATAACAGATTATAATTTCCGACCAGTAAAGATTACCGGTTCTTTGGTTGAAAAACAAACCGATGGACGTTTGGCAGCAAATATTGTCACTGACGGCATTAAAGACGACTATGATGATCCAAATTTCTATAAAATGGGGATTGCGGGTGTGGCAGAAAGCGGAGATTCAATTTCCTTTGTGATGCAGCGGACTACACAATGGGATAGAGGTTATTGGTTAGCTATTACAAGCAAATTACCATCTCGCTTTACTCTTGTAAAACCAGATCTTGAATACAATCTGGTTGAATACAATCTTGCAGGGAATGTCTTGCTGGATAACTATATTCAAGGGACTACTACTAAACTAACAAATACTCAAACGGTTAAACCTACGGGAACTCCTGTTGGTGAAGACTACACAACAACACACCAAGACAGAATCACAACAGCGGATGGCAAGATCTATAAATATGTGTCATCAACTAATAATACAACAGGTAAAGTTAAATTAGGTACGACGAACGTAGCAAACTACTATACCGAAGTAAAAGGTAATGTTGTTGTTGATTACCAAGATAAGCAAGGTAACACCATTTCTCCGCGTATTGTAGATACACCAGACACATCAGTAGGAACAGCTTACGACACAACTGATCACAAACCGTCTACGATTACAACAGCCGATGGAGCAAGTTACCGTATTGACCCTACAGCTACACAAGGTCAAGAAAGTGGTAGAGTTGTTGAAGGAACAACCCGCGTTGTCTATGTTTATGATAAGCTTGAAAAACCAGTAGAGAAATATGGTAATGTTGTCGTTGATTACCAAGATAAGCAAGGCAACACCATTGCTCCGCGTATTGTAGATACACCAACTTCACGGGTTGGCACTTACTATGACACAACTGATCACAAACCAACTACCATTACGGCGGATGATGGCACAACTTATCGTATTGATACCAATGCTACACAAGGTCACGAGAGTGGTCAGGTTGTCGAAGGAACAACCCGCGTTGTCTATGTTTATGACAAAGTTGAAAAGCCGATAGAAAAGAAATATGGTGATGTGACGGTTGAGTATAAGAACAAAGACGGTGTGACCATTGCACCGAAAGTGACTGATACACCACGTTCAGAAGTGGGTACGAATTACGATACCACAGACCAACGCCGTGATACCATCACGACCGTTGATGGCAAGAAGTACAAACTGGATCTGAAAGCCACTCAAGGGGCAGAAAAAGGGAAAGTCGTTGAAGGCAATACCAATATTACCTATTACTATGACCTTGTACCAGATATTCCAACACCAGAAAAGAAATATGGTGATGTTACCGTTGAATACAAGAATAAAAGCGGCGCTACAATTTCACCAAAAGTAACGGATACACCAAGATCAGAAGTCGGAACAGACTACGATACAACCGATCAACGGAAAGAAACAATCACGACAGTTGATGGTAAGAAATATCGTCTTGATCCGAAAGCCACTCAAGGTGCAGAAACAGGAAAAGTCGTTGAAGGCAATACCAATATTACCTACTACTATGATCTTGTACCAGATATTCCAACACCAGATGAATACGGTAACGTTGTCGTTGATTACCAAGACAAGAAAGGTAATACTATCGCACCACGTGTTGTTGATACACCAGATAGCAAAGTTGGTACGAACTACGATACAACAGATCACAAACCAACTAGAATTACTACAGCTGATGGTAAAGTTTATCGCATTGATCTAAATGCAACTCAAGGTCAAGAAAGTGGTAAGATTGTCAAAGGAACTACTCGTGTTGTCTATGTTTACGATGAAGTGGTTGGTGATGTAACCGTTCATTATAAAGATGAAGATGGCAAAGTTATCAAAGATCCTGAAAAAGATACAACTGGTGCTCCAATCAATACGGTTTATGACACTCGTGATCACGCTCATAAGACGATTACTACAAAAGATGGTCGTACCTATGAAATTGTTCCTGAAAAGACTCAAGGTCTTGAACAAGGTCGCGTTGTTGAAGGAAATACAGATGTTACGTATATCTACAAACAAGTATTCGGTGATGTAGTTGTTCACTATGAAGACGAATCTGGTAAGAAGATCAAAGAAGATGTAACGGATACTTCTCATGCTCGTGTTGGCGAAAATTACGATACGACCGATCACAAGACGACAGCGATCAAGTCTGGTGATAAAGTGTACAACCTCGTTCCTGAAAAGACAAAAGGTAATGAAAAAGGTAAAGTTACCAAAGGCGTAACCGAAGTTACTTATGTCTACAAGGAAGTGAAAGCAGAGCCTAAGAAGAAAGGAACCAATGCTAAGGGTGAAGATGTCAACGGTAAGACCATGTTGGCAGGTTCAACCGAAGTTTATACGATTGATATTGACAATGACCAATACAAGGGTATGACAGGCTTAACGGATAAAGATAAGCAAGCAGGCTTGATGGTTGTTGAAAAATACTCTGGTAAGTATGTCACTCCTAACTTGGCTGGTGTTCGTGTAACAACAGAAGACGGTAAAGTTCAAAGTGGCTTCACAACGAAGATTTACAAATCTGTTGCAGAAGCTCCACAAAAGGTTCAAGATTACATCAAGGCTAAGGGCTTGAAGATTGATGGTGAGTTTGCCGTAACCACAGCAGATGATCCAGTAGCTTACACAAACAACTATGTTTTGAAAGGTATCAATCTGAAACTAGTCTTTCCAACAACCGTTAAGAAGGAAATCAAGGAAGCTAGCAAGTATGATAACCGTGCTTATCAAATCGACTTTACTGGTATCCATGAAACAAACCTTGTAACCAACAACATTCCGAAGATCAATCCGAAGAAAGATGTTGTAGCAACTGTTGAAGATGGTCAAAAAGACCAGAATTCATTGAGTGGTAAGACAGTTAAGGTTGGACAAGTTTACAACTTTGAACTGGAAACATCTTATTTACCAGCTAATCGTGGTCAAGCGATTGAAAAGATGGAAGTGAAAGATACTTACTCTCCATTAGTAGAATACAACGGTGTTCACAAATGGTATGCAAAGACAGATATTCTTCTTAAGAATGGTCAAAAGATTGCCAAGGGTACAGATTTGACGAAGTTTGTCAACCAAACTGTTGATCACAAGACAAGAACAGTTGTGTACTCATTCTCTAGTGACTTCTTGAGCAAGATTTCAGATAATAGTGAATTCCAAGCTACAGGTTACATGCAAGTGAAACAACTTGACTATGGTACTGTGAAGAACACCTTTACTGAAATCATCAATGGAGTTGAAAGAAATTCTAATACGGTAACAGTGGTAACGCCAGACAAGCCTAAGACTCCTGACAAACCACAAACACCGCCAGAAACTCCTAAGACACCTGAAAAACCGCAAACACCTCCTACACCAACACCTACTCCAGTAGTGCCAACTACTCCAAAACAACCTGTAACTCCACAAGTAACCTTGCCTTCAACAGGTGAAGCTACAAATGATGGTGCAGCGTTGGTAGGATTAGCGTTTGCTGCTACAGCATTGTCAATGCTTGGCTTCAAGAAACGTAAAGAGGAAGAATAAGTCCTAACGATTATCCTAACTCTTGCTAGGTAATAGCGACAAAAAGAGGTTGAGACCGAGTCTCAACCTCTTTGCTATAATGTAATGTCGTTGTTGATTGTGTATTTGAATATATGATAAATAAATCAAAATACTTCATTCTACTTCTATTTTAAAATTTAAGTTAATCCTTTTCAAATTGAAAAGAGGACAAAAGAGGCTGGGACAAAAGTCCGACCTCAAATATAAAAAGCGAACAAAACTAGTTTTCTGATAATCAGAATTCTGCTTTGTTCGCTTTTCGCATTTAATTATAGATT
>PPYF01102664.1_pt1 | contig 36177 bp, 30 predicted proteins | sample 1559871 | NCBI WGS metagenome assembly PPYF01 (sample SAMN08240021, study PRJNA423297) | Human gut metagenome, whole genome shotgun sequencing project.
ATCTGGCAGACAGCCAGGAGCAGTATCAGATGGCTTTTATAAAATGTCAATATACGAATGATTACCTACTTACAAAAAAGAAGCATGAAGAAATATCGCAGGTGAAAAAGTATGCTTTACATAATTTGCTTTATCTTATCAAAAGGCAATATGATATGCTCCAAGAATTTCCTCCTATTGATAAACCTATGGAGCTTTTTATACAATACATAATGAACGTATATGAATTGAAAACTGAATGCGATAAAGACATTGCTTCTTTTGAAAACTTACTTACATCATGAGAATTGGATACAATAAGGCAATTACAAACATCAGTATCTAAAGTTGTTTCCAGTATTGGGATAGATGAAACTGAAATGAGTCGATATACTATAAATGAATTTAATAGCTATTATTTAGAAAAGAAAGCCGCTTCACCACAAAACGAACAAATAAATGTGTTCGTCCATGATGTTCAAAGGGAGATAGAAAAGTATTCCGATAAAATAAAATTATGTGTTGAAGAGTTTAAACGCTATTTTTAGCAAGGCTTTATTGCTACGGTTACGTATACTGCGAAGCCACTTTTGGCACAAATACAATTCATTTTGTTACGCAGTAGAACCCCATTTTTGAGGGAAAAGGTATAAATCCCTTACCCCTGATGCTTTCGTGTCTGTAAGTCGCTTAAATCAAGGCTATTTTGCCATCTATTGCGTAACATTACTATGGCAATTCATATAGCAGTTTACATGGAACAAAGCCATGTGTAGTTGTTGCTTCCGGCATTGGATTACCCGATATTGGATTTTCTAACGTCGGAAAACCGAACGCAATTAAATAAAAATATATAAAGTAAAGATAAAATAATTACGGATTTAATCAATTACCCATTCCTTTCCGTTACTCTTAATTCTTTCTCTCTCCATGAACTACCGGAACGGAAGCGAAAGGAAAGGAAAATACAGAAATGATAATCCGTTCAGAAAATCCTTAATTCATAGATAGGCTGTCGAGAAATAGATAGTTCCAAACAGCCTCCTACTTTGTGCTTATATACTAACGATTCTATGTTTTTTTGTCAATAAATTTTAAGATAGCAATATTGTTCGCTTATTTCCTGTATCTTAGTATTTTATCCCAGTTCTCCGGGAATCCCATGGCATTTAACAACTGCTCTTTTGAAAGATGTGGACATTTTTTCAAAACATTGTTAATGATATGCAGCAGATTGTGCTTGAACTTCTTAAAATCTTCATTAGCAATTAAATATCTTAATGCGAGCATGACAGCAAACAGATCATTTTTCCCACCGGTATATTGACCGTTTTTCTGCGGGATATTTAGTTTTTTATGTAAAGGCATATCGGGAATAGTCTCTCGTATTCTGAAAGAATAAAGGCGTTCTCCATGTGCACATACATTTCGACATCTTGCAACTATTGTGATAAGCTGATGTAATTGTTTTTCTGATATACCGCCAAAGCGTTTTGCAATCTTAGTTCTTATATCTGTAGGAGCATATTGATACATTTTTGATACCTGTCCAAATGTAAGAGCATTCATAGCTACCCACAATGGAACATTTCCATATACTTTCGCATGATGGGTGATATATGCATAGTTGCTTGGCAGGGAAATTGTTTTATTAAGAGATTTCACTAACCGTTCAATCTCAAAAGTGTTTCGTTTTGAAAGATTATAGTTGTTTTTATTCAAATAAGCATTCTGGTTATCCCCATACTTTTCGCAAAAATAATAGGACATCATAGATTTCATGTGACGTTCAACATGAAGGATATATTTCAAGAACAGAGTTCGCAGTTCTTCATCAAAGTAATAAAGAGATACGATTTCCTCAAAAGTAACGCCATAAATATATTTTCCGGATGCGGAATGTTTAAAAAGATTTTTATATCCGCCAATCAAAGAATAGTAGCCTAATTTCTCTAATACTTCTTCAGCGTATGCCGGATTGGAAATGGTTAGTTGCTTCTCGTTTTTCAGTTTATTTAATTGTTGCTCATAGGTAAAAAACTGTTTCGGCATAGCTACTCTCCTTTAAATATTTTGTGATATGGAAAAGGGAGTCCACGCATGGACTCCCCGGGCTGCGGGCATCTCGAGATTCCGCAGCACAACCACTACAGATACTATACAGAAAAAATTTAGAAAAGTCAATCTGTTTTGTAGTGATTTGATATGTAATATATGCAGTAGGAAAAGAATTATTCTTTATTCCAGATATATTTCTAGTTTTCAGTACGTTGGGAATTTAAACTATCATTTTTTCCGTTTTTTATTTGAATCCTTCAATATGTTTTCCATCAGTTTCTCAAACGATTTCCGATGTTCTCCATCTATCCCTGCCGGCAGAAGCATTTTTGCCGTAAGTTCTGCCATTTTAGCTTCGGTCATATGACCTTTATGCTTCATTGCTTCCTGATGGAGCTGCTTCACCTGTTTTCTCATTTCTTCGGCGGCAACGTCTTCCTTGGATTCTCCGTATTCCTTCTTAACATCCCGCATGATTTTCAAAAAGGTAGCCTTCAATTTCTCCAAATCAGCTTCCGTTCCGCTGATTTTCTGAGCATTCAGATGGCGGAGTTCATTGGTTATTTCTGTTTTCTGAGAAGGGTTTTCTTTTAAAAGTTCGGTTAAATCTCCGGTCGCAAGCTCGATCACGTTATTCCGCGAGAGAAATCATTCCTCGTGGGCACTTTCAAAATAGGCTTCTGCATATCCCATGAGATGAATAAAGTTGCTGTGTTCTATGATTCGGCTGAGGAGTTCTGTGTTTACTTTACCGGACAGCAATGTAATCAATGCCTTGTTGGAAAGTCCCAGTTCATCTAGTTCTATATTCTTCTGAGAACGGACGGTGGTTCGCCCCAATAGATAATCTGTGGACACACCGAAATAATCGGCAAACTTTATGATGAGTTCGTGTCCGATATTTTTGATGTCTTCATTTTCAATTCTTGTAAGCTGGGAAGCAGGGATTCCTATATCTTCGCTCACCTGCTTTTTTGTTAATCCTCGTTCGATTCGCAAGTCTCCAATTTTCTCATGGATATTACCTGGTAATTCAGCCATCTCTATCAACTCCCTTAGCCTTATTTTAGTCGTTTCCCATGAAGCGGTCAATCCATATTATTGCAAATCTGCAATTTTCATAGCCTCAATTTCCAGGGAATTGCTATGCCTGCAAGAAACGATGTTTTCTGATTTTTCTATGCTACGATGTCTCTACAAAAGCAGATAACGCTTGTGTACCTTGACAATCAGAGAAACCGGAATCGGCGGTAAGCATATAATGACACTCACATCTAACAGGTGAAACTCCTTGGGGTGCCTCGGCATGAAACGACGAGTTATGAAAGAATTCATAAGAGGAATGTGAAAGAACATTCACCAAAGAAACCGGAATCTCGTTTGGAAATCAGACTGTTTTGGAATAGGACAAATTCTAACAAAAATAAGATATATGGGGGAATATTATGAAACAGATAACAGAAAAAATGGAAGAATTAAAAGAGATTCATGTTGAAAAAATGCATTTTCGTGTAATCAGTAGACATCCGCAGTATTCCATAGACACCGCAAACCGCATATTTGAAGAGAAAAGGAAAGATCTGTATAACATCTTTAAAAAATATGCATGATTATTGAACCGGGTGGTGGTATTCATGGTATAATCAATGTAATGGAGAGTGACTGTTTACACATAGTAAGGAGGTATGTGCTATGTGTCCAATCGATGCTTTATACGCAAGACAGTCACTGGATAAAAAAGACAGTATCTCCATCGAAAATCAGCTTGAGTTTTGTAAATATGAAACTCGCGGAGCTGAGTACGAAACGTACATTGACAAGGGATTTAGCGGAAAAAACACCAACAGACCGGCATTTGCAAAAATGATGGAAGACATCCGGGCGGGAAAGATTAAACGGGTTATCGTTTATAAGCTTGACCGTATCAGTCGTTCTATTCTTGACTTTTCCAATATGATGGAAATATTCCAGCAGTATCATGTGGAATTTGTTTCTTCCACAGAGAAGTTTGATACTTCTACACCGATTGGTAATGCCATGTTGAATATTTCAATCGTATTTGCCCAATTAGAGCGTGAAACAATCCAGAAACGTATCACAGACGCTTATGCAACAAAAAGTCAGAAAGGCTATTACATGGGCGGTCGTGTACCGTATGGATTTCAGTTGGAAAAAACAATCATCAATGGAATTCACACATCTGTTTTTGTGCCGGAACCGAATGAAATGAAACAGATTCGATTGATTTATCAGCTTTATTCGGATCCGGATATGACCTTGGGAGCAGTTATGAGAGAATTGCTTCGCCAAGGTTTTACAGAAAAACGAGGTGCACCTTGGTCTACTGCAAGAATTAGTGAAATTCTTCGAAATCCAGTATATGCAAAGGCAGATATTGACATTTACAATTTCTTTGAAAGCCAGGGGGCAAATGTGATTAACCCGGCTTCTGATTATGTGGGAACTAACGGTATCTTCCTATATAAAGGAATCAACGGAGATAAGACAAAAAAAAAGCAGTACGATCTCGTAGATCGGGATGTGGTGATCGCTCCTCATTTGGGAGTGATCGAGTCTGATGTCTGGCTGAAATGTCGATTAAAAATTATGAAAAACCGTCAGTCAGCAAGAACGAATAAAGGAAAGCGAACCTGGCTTGCTGGAAAATTAAAGTGTAAGAAATGTGGTTATGCCTATACGGTTACAAGGTCAAACACGAAGGCTGGGCGATATTTTCAATGTTCAGGTTCCCGATATTCCATTAAATGTAAAGGTGCCGGACATACTATCTATGCAGATGTATTTGAGGACTATGTTTTACAGGAAATGAAAAAACAACTTGCCAAGTTTCAATATCTGTCGGATGAACTGGAAGAGGTAACGCAGCCTGCCAGTCAAGTAGAGAAAATTCGGATTGCAGGGATTGAACAGGAAATAGGAAACTTGCTTGCAAAAGTGCCGGAAGCGAATAAAACTGTGATGGAATATATCAATCGCAGGATTGAGGAACTGGATAAAGAAAAACAGTCCTTACAGCAAAAGCTGGTTGAGCAAAGTACCAATCAAACTTCCGGAAAGATGGACAAAATCACTAATTATATTGCAAAATGGGATGAACTTGACAATGATGACAAACAGCGGGTTGCAGATATTCTAATTGACCGGATTGATATTGATGAGGATGTCATTGAGATTACATGGAACATCTGATGAAACAAAAGCTAAATCTGATGGAAAACAAAACAATAGAAATTTCTTAAAACAATTCTTTTATTTTTTGCTTGCATAAGTACTCTTTGCTTCCCCAAATCTCTGGAAATGAACAACTTCTCTGGCACGCAGGAATTTGATGGGATCCGCAATCTCAGGTATATTGCGGACTACTCTGAGAATATTGTCATAAGTAGAACGGGCTTTTTGCTCTGCGGCAAGATCCTCGAACAGATCAGTGATCGGATCACCTTTACTCTGAAATTCACATGCATTAAATGGTACGCCACCTGCTGCCTGTGGCCAGACTCCCACTGTGTGATCGATATAATACGGTCCAAATCCGGATTTCTCAATTTCCTCCATGGAAAGGTCCCGGGTAAGCTGATGTACAATAGTGGATACCATTTCCAGATGACTGAGTTCTTCTGTTCCTATGTCGTTGAGCAAAGCAGAAGTCGTCCGGTTCGGCATGGTAAAACGCTGGGAAAGATAACGCAGGGAAGCGCCGATCTCACCGTCCGGGCCACCGGAGTGCAGTACCCTATAATAGACCTGCAAACCCAGTGTTTATGCGGGTTTTCGGGATTTTCAATTCAGGAAATAATGATGTCAAAAGACATTTTTCCGGATCCCTTATCATATATGATCTGCTCCACAACACTTCTGATCAGATTTCCCTTTGCTTCATAACCTACGTCTGGATTCTTCAGGACATCCGCAACAGAACGGATCTCTTTCAAGATTTCTTCTGCGTCAGTCTGCTCTGCCTGTTCTTCCTGTAATAGCTGTGAAAGGGCAGCAGTCAATTCTAACCGATCTGATACCAGACGATCCTTATTATTCTTATATTCTTCCAGAGTATCTACGCCTGCCTCATAAGCCTCTTTGATTCTGCTTTCTCTCATGGTGAGCTTACCGATCTCTCTTTGTAACTGTTCGATCTGCAGTGAATGATCAGTCTTTTTCTTTTTGCATACATATGTAAATTCTGCTCCATCTAAGATCTGATCAAAATAACTTATCACAGCTTCTTCAGCCTTTTTGACCGATAAGGCAACAGAAGTCTTATGAAATCCCTTTGCGTACTTCCAACACTGGAAATAAGGACACTTATTATTACCGGTGTAAGAAAGCGTGGCCCCGCAGACAGAGCACTTCAAAAGACCGGATAGCCAGTGCTTACAGGCAGAGACATTCCGTGCCTTGACCGGACGTTTCCGGGAAGTGATCAGCTTCTGACGTTTTTCGTACCGTTCCCTGGAAAGACGTACCTCATGGTTTCCTTCAAATTCCACTCCGTTCCAGACAACAGTTCCGCAATAGAAGGGATTTCCAAGAATCCGGTCAACGCTGCGCCGCTCGAAGAGTTTTCCGCGTTTTGTCCGGTACCCGAGATCATTGCAACGCCTGGCAATAGCTGTCTCATCTAAGTTCTGATTATCATACAGGTCCATGATATAAGAGACAATGGCATATTCAGCTTCATTAATGATATAAGGTTTTCCATGTCCAACTGCAGTATAGCCAAGACAGGGAGACGTCTGATAGCCTTTTTGCAGGGCTTTTTCTTTCATGCCACGCAAGACCTCACCCGACAATCGAATGGAATAGTATTCATCCATCCATTCGATGATGCGCTCGATCAGGCTGCCGAAAGGTCCCTCAATCAGTGGTTCAGATACACTGATCACGTCTACATTATCCTTCTTGAGCATACTCTTGTATACGATAGACTCTTCCTGGTTACGGGCGAAACGACTGAATTTCCATACCAGGATTACATCAATAGGATGAGATGGCTGCTTCGCCAGGGCAATCATCTTCTGAAACTCCGGACGCTTCTGCGCATGCCGGCCGGAAACACTTTCAGTAAAGATAAAGTCCCCGGAAACAATCATGTCATTCTTCTGAGCATAATCCAGCAAAAGACGTTTCTGCGCATCAGGAGATAACTCTGTTTGGTCCTCTGTCGAGACGCGGATGTAAAGACATGCCACTTTACTGCTCATAAATATCACCTCGATTTTATAAAATATGTAATTTTAAGTACAAAAATAACAGCCACACAAATGTTCTGATTGTGCAACTGCTCCGAAGATGATACAATATCTTTGCCAAAGTACTGGATCTCTTCGGAGATTCTTGATCCGTCCCTGTTACCAGCAGGGGCGGTTTTGTTTTATTTAATTGCTATTTCTTGCACCTGACATGGTGAATCAGACATAAAACCATCATAAGCATACACAGTGATTGAACTTTCTGCATCCTGAAGCATAAAAGCAAATCCTGTTTCTATAGATGTATCTTTAAGTACAGTCTTATAAGTGTTATCACATGCGGCATTTCCGTTTCCCATATACCATGTTAACTCAACACCATTTTGATAGGCTTTAATATTGTAAAAGCTGGTTGCGGAATCGGGAGAATTTGTTTTATTATTCAACATTTGGATAGTTCTCATCATCATCTAAAATCTCTTTGATAGAATCATCAAAACTACTTTTTAAGTCTTTCTTCCATTTTTTCTGCTGCTTTTTATCAAGAGTGTCAGAAATTGAACCATCAGAATTAGTGACAGTTTCCACTACTTCTGGTAAATTAGAGTTATCTTCATCGGAAGCATAGTTTGGAATAGTGACAGTAATATCTTTGCGGAGCAAACTTCCTGACATGAAGTTTGTATGTCCAAAAATGAAATGGGAATACAATCCTGCCGACAAGTCAAAACATCGCGTATGTCATTGTGACAATCCATGTACGTCTTCTTCCTGCGGACGAATGGTCTACATTTATCCTGAAAAGAACCTTCGTGCCTATCCTGGTGTAGAACGCGGCTCACAGGAATGGGAGGATACTTACAAGATCCGTGTAAATGTTGAAAAGTCAATCAACCATTTCAAAGATAGTTTCTGCATTGCAGATCGTAAAACACAGAATGAGAAAACACTTCATGCTGATTTACTGCTTGCAGGAATTACCCAGCTTGTTACTGTGCTTGTCGCTGATAAGATTCATCAATACCAATACATCCGGAGTTTGAAGCCTTTGATTGCCTGATTATTAATATGCATACAATCTTTTCTTCGCAGTTTATCTGGGAAGTCTTTTAGTTATGTCTAAATTTAGAAGCACCTATTTTTAATCAGGATTGCGAATATGTTTCGCAATTACCTATTACGCTCCAAAGAAAAAAGCGCCCTGAATGAGCGCTGATAATCTGGAGAGTAGCTGTTTACCTGTTTGTTTTGTCGTTCATTTCGTATGCTTACATAACTACTCTTCGGTGAAGCTCTTCAGTCCATTCAGGAAGAACTTGATGCCAAAAACTTCTATGCTTTTACCCCGGGATTTGATAATCCCTGCACTGCATCATGCAACAGCAATAAATAACGTACGCAGCCAAAACCTGCGACATACTGCGCGAATTTATGCGATTAGCATCGCGAAGCGTGTTACTGAGAACGGAATGAACAGTAATACGCTCTATCTTAAAAATCACAGAAATTTCATATTTGCTTTACAAATATATCTGGTGGTGTTATAGTATTCTCAGCTTAATAGCCACAAAAGTAATTGCCAAAAATATTGAGCAATTACAAACAAAAATATGATATAAAAGGGGCTGTCTCACATAGATATTATGTGACAGCCCCCTTATTGGAGGAATTATGCAGATAATTATTGTTGGGTGCGGTAAAGTTGGACGTACCCTGGCAGAACAGCTTCAGGAAGAAGAATCCGACATTACTCTTATAGACGTTTCTTCTAATGTGATCACTTCCCTTCAAGATGACATTGATGCCATGGGTATCGTGGGAAACGGTGCAAGTATCAACACGCTGGTGGAAGCAGGTATTGAGAATGCAGATATCCTGATTGCCGTAACCGGTTCTGATGAAATGAATCTCCTCTGCTGCCTGATCGCACAGAAAACCGGCCATTGCCAGACGATTGCCCGTGTCCGCAATCCTATCTATGCCAAAGAGATCAGCTTCATCAAGAAGCGTCTGGGTGTTACTATGATCATTAACCCGGAGCTTGCAGCTGCACAGGAAATTTCCCGTCTCTTACGCTTTCCTTCAGCTATCAAGATCGATACTTTCGCACGTGGTCGTGTAGAAATGCTGAAATTCAAAGTGCTTCCTGAATTTAATCTGGATGGCATGACAATCTCACGCATTACGGAAGCCCTGAAATGCGACGTCTTGTTCTGCGCAGTAGAAAGTCGGGATCATGTATCTATTCCCGGCGGTAATCAGGTGATCCACGACGGAGATATAGTTTCCATTCTTGCTTCCCCGGTGAATGCAGCAGCCTTTTTCAAAAAAATCGGCCTGAAAACCAATCAGGTAAAAAACGCCATTATTGTCGGCGGAGGAACCATTTCCTATTACCTTACAAAAGCCCTGCTTGATATGAACATCTCTGTTAAGATCATCGAACAGAATGAGTCCCGCTGTGAAACCTTAAGTGATCTGCTTCCGGAGGCAACTATCATTAACGGAGACGGAACCAATCGTTCTCTCCTTATGGAAGAGGGACTCTCACGCACAGAGGCTTTTGTATCACTCACAAACATGGATGAGGAAAATGTTTTCCTTTCACTCTTTGCCAAAACAGTTTCCAATGCCAAACTGGTTGCCAAGGTAAACCGCCTTGCCTTTGATGATGTCATTGATAACCTTGACATCGGAAGCGTCATTTATCCGAAATATATCACAGCCGACTATATCCTGCAGTATGTACGTGCCATGCAGAACAGCATCGGCAGCAATATTGAAACCCTTTATCATATCCTGGATAGTCAGGCAGAAGCTCTGGAATTTGCCATCCGCGAAAATTCACCGGTAACAGGCATTCCATTATCTAAACTGAACCTGAAGAAAAACCTTCTTGTAGGTTACCTGAACCGAAATGGTCAGGTCAGGATTCCCAGAGGCCAGGATACCATTCAGGTCGGAGATACCGTTATCATAGTAACTTCTCAGAAGGGCCTTCGCGATATCACAGATATTCTGGAAAAATAAAGGAGCCAAATTATGAACTATTCCATTATTATCTATATCATCGGAATGATTCTGAAAATTGAAGCTGTATTTATGGCTCTGCCCGCAATTACGGCACTGATCTATCAGGAAACTTCCGGTGTAGCTTTTCTGATCACGATTGCTTTATGCCTGGTCATCGGGCTTCCTCTCACCAGGAAAAAGCCAACAAGAAAGGCTTTCTACACAAAAGAAGGTTTCGTGACTGTAGCATTAAGCTGGATCGTTCTGAGTATCATAGGAGCAATCCCCTTTGTGATCAGCCGAAGCATTCCAAATCCTGTAGATGCATTATTTGAAACAGTTTCGGGTTTTACTACAACAGGAGCCAGTATTCTCAGCGATGTGGAGGCGCTTCCTCATTGTATGCTGATGTGGAGAAGCTTCACGCACTGGATCGGCGGAATGGGTGTTCTGGTTTTCATCCTCTCCCTTCTGCCACTTACCGGCGGTTATCATATGAATCTTATGAAAGCGGAGAGTCCCGGACCATCTGTAAGCAAGCTTGCGCCAAAAGTACAGTCAACTGCCAAAATTCTGTATTCTATTTATTTCGTAATGACAGTGATCCAGATCCTGCTTCTTCTGGTCGGTGGTATGCCACTGTTTGACTCCATATGTACAGCTTTCGGTACTGCAGGTACCGGAGGATTTGGTATTAAAAATGACAGTATGGCCAGTTACAGTACATATCTGCAGGTAGTCATTACTGTATTTATGATTTTATTTGGCGTTAACTTTAATGCTTACTTTTTCATTATCACAAAAAAATTTGCTCAGGCTTTTAAAATGGAAGAAGTGCGGTATTATTTCGGAATCATCGGTATTGCAATTCTTATCATCACCTGCAATATTTACCATATTTTCGGAAGTGCAGCCAAAGCTTTTCAGCAGGCAGCTTTCCAGGTTGGTTCCATTATCACAACAACCGGATATGCAACAACAGATTTTAATACCTGGCCGGAAATTTCGCGGACAATCCTGGTACTGCTGATGTTTATCGGTGCATGTGCCGGAAGTACAGGCGGCGGCATTAAAGTATCCAGGATCCTGATTCTCTGCAAAACAGTCCGCAAGGAGCTTCATATTTTTCTGCATCCAAATGCGGTAAAGAAAATAAAAATGGACGGCAAAGCCATCCCACATGAAGTTGTTCGTTCCACAAATATTTTCTTCATTGTATATATGCTGATTTTTGCATCCTCCATATTCCTGATTGCCTTTGACGATTTCAATCTGATCACGAATTTTACGGCGGTTGCGGCAACCTTTAATAATATCGGACCTGGTCTGGAACTGGTAGGACCTACCGGAAACTTCGGCATGTTCTCCTGCTTTTCAAAGCTTATCCTTACTTTTGATATGCTGGCAGGACGTCTTGAGATTTTCCCGTTACTGATATTGTTTGTAAGGGATACATGGAAGAAATTCTAAAAATATTTTGGTAAAACAAATTTTATTTTTTTACACCGTATTCATATTTTATTCATATTTATTGGATATAATGAACTTTAGAAAGATGATGAATCTTTCTTATAAATATTTTTCTTTTTCATACGCGCCGGTACGAAAGTACCGGCCTCCTTCCATTTATGGGAGTTTTTTTTATTTTATGGCATTTTTCTCACACCTTCATAATCAAACGCAGGAATAAAACTCTCTCTGGCAGTTTCACCATCTTGAAAAAATCCATTTTCAATCCCAAGCTCAAATGCATAGTCCAGAACTTTTTCATATTCTCTTCTGGTTACACAACGATTCAGTTCTGTATATTCTTTCTGCTCAAAAACCGGCGTATACTGATTCATGATACTGATATAAATCTGCTTTCCAAAAGTCTTATGTAAAAGTTTCAGAACCTTTTTTGAATTTCTTGTATTCCCCGGCAATATAAGATGTCTCACAATAGTCCCACGTTTCATATATCCCTCTGCATCAAACTGTGGCATTCCTGTCTGGCGTACCATCTCATTAACTGCTTCCATAGCTCTTTCAGGATAATCATTCGCATGTGAAAATTTCACCGCCAATTCACTCTCCGCATATTTGTAATCCGGAAGATAAATATCCACATATCCATCCAGAAGTTTCAATGTCTCTGTGTTCTCATACCCACCGCAGTTATAGACAACCGGAATATTAAGCCCCTGCTTCTTTGCACAGTCCAAAGCTGCGATGATCTGTGGAATATAATGTGTTCCGGTTACCAGATTGATATTTGCAGCATCCTTTTCCTGCAGTTCCAGGAATATTTCTGCCAGTCTTTCCTCAGTGATCTCAAGGCCACTGTCACCAATGGCAATTTCCCGGTTCTGGCAGAAACAGCATCTCAGATTGCATCCTGTAAAAAAGACTGCCCCGGAACCTCTGGTTCCCGAAATACATGGTTCTTCCCACATATGCAAAGCTGCCCTTGCAATCTTAACCTTCTGATCCATTCCACAGTATCCGGTTTTTCCGGCTGTTCTGTCTACATGGCAATTTCTCGGACATAAACTGCAATCTGTCAGTATGCAGCTTTCTGTATCCTGCCTCAGAGTTTTATCTTTGTTTTTTTCTGTCTGTATTTTATTTACCTTCACTTTTCTCTTCTGTCCTTTTTTCTTTCCCCGACTTGATATCTGTGAATCACCCACTGCAAACATTTCCCACAGTTTGCTTATATCATAACCGTTCAGTGCTTTCACAGTTACAGGCGGATTGCTGAATAGTTACTATCCTTTATATCATTATACTACATTCCCCAATTACGTCTATTCATATTTCACAATTTCCTTTTTCAATCTCTTCATGATCCTTTTTTCCAACCTGGAAATATATGATTGAGAAATTCCCAGAAGGTCTGCAACCTCTTTCTGTGTTTTCTCTGCAGCATTCTCCTTTCCCAGACCAAATCTAAGGCGGATGATCGTCTGCTCACGCGGTGAAAGCTTTCTAATTGCCTTTGACAGCAACGAAATCTCCACTTCATCTTCCAGACGTCTTGAAATCACATCCTCATCAGTTCCCAGAATATCAGAAAGCAGGAGTTCATTTCCATCCCAGTCTACGTTCAGCGGTTCGTCTATGGACACTTCCATCTTTGTCTTACTGTTGCGGCGAAGATACATCAGGATCTCATTCTCTATACATCTGGATGCATAAGTGGCAAGCTTGATGTTTTTTACAGGATTAAAGGTATTGATTGCCTTGATCAGCCCAATCGTTCCGATTGAGATCAGATCCTCCACCCCGACTCCTGTGTTATCAAATTTCTTTGCAATATACACCACAAGCCTTAAATTATGTTCGATCAGAACAGACTTCGCTTCTTCTTCCTGCCCTGTTCCAAGCTTCTGCAGTATAAACGCCTCACGCTTCGGCTCCAGCGGTGCCGGCAGCACATCATTTCCACCAATATAAAAAACTTCTCCTGAACGGTTCATCACCATTCTTGACACTACCTGTAATGGATAACAGCTCATAGTCACAACCCCTCCCGTTAAAGTAATCTGGAATTCAAAAGTACCTCGTATTCCTTACCAAAAGCGGATGTTTCAAATGAAAATGCAAATACCGGATTGTCTATGCAGACAACCTCTGCGGGAGTCTGAATGCAGAGTCTCTCAAAAGTAACAGCCAGCATCATTCCCTGTTCTTTTCCTATACTGTGAAAAAAGGTAAAATGTGGATGAAGCCCGGCAGTTCCCGATTTCTCAGACTCCCCGGGATTTTCTTTCAGGTGTTTTAAACAGCTTACGGTTTCTTCTGAACATATTTCAGATAAAACTTTTTCTATCCCTACAGATACAGGTTTTCCGTTTACAGAATCCATAAGCAGATTTCCGGAATCATAAAATCCTTGAAAAGCATATCCACATCCTTTATAGTATATGGTTATCGGATAGATATTCTTTGTCCGTATTCTCATGGAATCCATCAGATATGACAACGCTGTAATGCCGGACCACGTTGCTGCTGCAAGGATCAGAAACATTTTGACTGTCAACTTATCACTGACGATCACTTCCCAGAACCCTCCACACAGAAATGCGGCAAAATACAGTGTAAGTACTGCTTTAAGCAGCAGACTTCCCCTTTTCAGATTACATCCGATCACAAGCATTCCTGCAGCACAGCCACCATGCAGCAGGACAAGCGCCGGAAGAAAAATCCCAGACTTCAGAAAAGATTGCAGATAAATGATCCAGCAGGAAAACACCGCACCTGCAGCAGCTCCCAGAAGAGCTCTTTTTCTGCTTCTTCCACATCGGAATAATATTCCTGTAAATCTGATCAATATGTAATCTATCAGGAGATTTGTGAAAAAAACTACATCTATGTATATTTCGTAATGCATTTCCTTCCCTCCGTCTGATACTGCCTCTGACTTCTCCTTCACTTCGGTAAGTGAGATTCATTATACGTGATAATGTATGCGGATTTTGTCAAAACGGAGGAATCATGTCTTATTATTTGTCGCACTAAATCGACAGTTTTTATCATATAAACCAAAATGAACATGTATTGACATATAATTGAAGTTAGAATAAAATGATAGATAATTTCTATGTTTTAGAAGGGCATCTTCTATACTGTCACAATTCAGACAGTATTTTATGTCTCTGCTACAAAACAGACTGGAGGATTTTAACATGAATAATATTACCGGACACACAGGTCTTACCGCGCTTTTAGGAAGCCCAGTGGCACACAGCATTTCCCCTTTGATGCATAATGAATCATTTCGCCTTCTCGGGCTTGACTATGTATATTTATGTTTTGATGTAAATGAAGAAACTCTTCCTGCAGCAGTTGCAGGATTAAAGACTTGCGGCATTCGCGGTTTCAACCTTACCATGCCGAATAAGAATAAAATTGTAGAATTATTGGATGAGCTTTCCCCTGAAGCCCAACTGATCGGTGCTGTCAATACTGTACTGAACGATAACGGAAAGTTAATCGGATACAATACAGACGGGTACGGTTTTATGCAATCTGTACGTGATGCGGGACATGATATTACCGGTAAAAATATAACTGTCATGGGAGTAGGAGGCGCTTCGATGGCCATCTGTGCACAGTCTGCCCTGGACGGTGCGGCTTCCGTACATATTTTTGCCCGCCGCACCAGCAGATACTGGAATCGCACACAGAAATTCGCTGAGAATCTCTCTGCTAAAACAGGTTGTCAGGTCTGCCTCTTCGACAATGATGATCATACTGCATTGCGAGATTCCATTGCACAGAGTTATCTGCTGATCAATGCAACCTCTGTAGGCATGGTTCCGGATATCGACGATACCATCATCAAAGATACATCTCTGTTCCATCCTGAGCTTGTAGTGGCAGATGTTGTCTATGAGCCACAGGAAACCCGACTGCTCAGAGAGGCTAAAGCAGCCGGATGCCAGACCTTTAATGGCATGTATATGCTTCTTCATCAGGGGGCTAAAGCTTTCCAGATCTGGACCGGACAGGAAATGCCGGTTTCTGTTATTAAGGAAAAATATTTCTCTGTCAAATAGTGATTCGCATAACAGTCACATATTTCCCATCAGCTTATCTTTGATGATTGCCAGGATTTCTCTTGGAATATATATCAGAAGTCTCCATGAACGGTATCTGGAAGGAATGGGATAAATTTCTCTGCATCCACATTTCTTTCCTATGGCCGTTCCCCGGAAAACATGAAAATTATTGGTGACAATGCCCACCGAATGATTCAGTCCGATCATTCCCAGACTGAACTTCAGATTCTCTGTTGTGTTGGTAGATTTCTCTTCCAGAATCAGTCGTTCTCTGTCAATTCCATGTTCCACAAGATAATTGCACATTGCCTGAGCTTCTGTGATAGATTCTCCGTCCCCTTTTCCTCCGGACAGAACAGCCTTAGTCTCAGGATTCTCTTCCATATACTGTAAAGCCCTCCTGGTACGTTCCAGAAGGGCTTTTGTAAGCCGGGTGCCTTCTACATGGGCACCAAGCACGATAATATATTCCAGATTTGGATGCTTACGCATTCTTACCGCAGCAATATTTATATTTCTTGCCGCTTCCGCAAGGACAAGGATCATTACGTCCGATTTTCTTTGCTTTGACAACTGTTCCTGATTTCTTCTGCTCAAGATAAAGTTCTTTTCTCTTCTCCGGTGTGAAGATCGCATCCCACTGTGGCAGTTCATACAGCCAGTCAGCTCTTGCATCTACCATGTTCTTATAAAGAAGTTCTTTATCAAAGCACAGAGAAACCTTTGTGTTCTCATCCATTGTCTCAATCGGGTTCGGAATCTTCAGACTGTCATTGATTCCATCAAGAAAACCAACCATTGTCAGAACTTCCTGTCCGTATTTCTCAGCCAGTTCCTTAACTGTACCGGTTACTACCTCATCCGGGTTGCTAAGAAGCTGCTCATAAATTCCTTTTTCAATATTAAAATAATTTGCCCAAAATCTCTGAAGTTTATTACGGTCTGCCTGCTGGTCATAGGCGATGGCGCGCCACTGCTCTAAGATTGTTTTATCGCTCATTTCCTTTAATCCTCTTTTCCAATATTTCATAGGTATTATGCCTGTGTGGAAACATATGGAAAACATTCCTCCCACAAGCTTTATTATTATATCATCTTTCAATAAAAAATACAAACTATATTCTTTGTATTTTCAGGGAATTTTGATCACTGGTTACTGTTCACTCTGTTCACAGCAACACACTTCGCGATGCACAGAATTTATTCTAATCGCATAAATTCACGCGGTATGTCTCGGGTTTTCTGTAACCTTCGCTCACAAAAAACACCTTGCGGGATATTACCAGCGAACAGTAATGCGTTTTATTTAACCCCCAGTTTCTCCAGTTCTGCTGCTGCCTGTTCAAAAGTTTTAAACTGAATTGCATGGATTCCCTGTTTTCTGGCTGCCTCACAGTTCTCTGCTCTGTCATCCAGAAATACGGATTTATCCGGATCAAGATGGTAACGTCTGAGCAGGGTTTTGTAAATTTCCGGTTCCGGTTTAATCTGCTTCACCTGACAGGAGAACACTGCTCCGTCTACATATTTAAGAAACGTAAGTTTATCCTCCGTTCTCTCCAGTGTGTCAGTTGCATAATTGGAAAGAATATAAACATGATATCCTTTATCTTTCAGATATCTCACCCAGGTTTCCGCATAATCTGTTTTCTCAATTGTCTCGTCAGAACGGCGCATTACCTCCCGGATATCCTTTTCGTACTCCGGTGCAGTATTTACCATCTGATCCACATAATATTGCTCAGTCTCGCTGCTTCTGTCTCTCTCATTCCAGGTATTGCTCTGAAATACCACTTCCGCAATTTTATCACGCTCTTCCTTCGGAAAACCAAAACTGTCCAGATAGGTCTCCCAGTCATATTTTACAAGAACCTGTCCAACATCAAAAATAATATTCTCCATATCCGAATCCACCACCTTTTTATTCCTGTTCAGTAATTTATAAACCATCCATATTGCATAAGCCATGATGGGAACCATGATCGCCACTGCAAGCGAGGCTTTAAAATAGACCTGCGAATCTTCTCCATTCCCGAATGCAAAAATCATCGGCATACAACATGCAAGAAGCAGGATTATGATTGCGATCCATGCCCCGATTTTTTTTATCTTATTATTATCTTTTTTCATAAGCCTCCAGTTATATAAAAGACACGCCGGAGAAATTCCCCGGCGTATGGTCTTATTTACCGTCTGCCGATCAGACAGGTAAATTTATCCTTATTATTTATTTCTGTAGATGATATCGTCACGTCCCGGGCCATTGGAGATCATAGTAATCGGGAATCCGATATGTTTCTCAACGAACTCAACATACTTTCTGCAGTTCTCCGGCAGATCTTCATATTTTTTGATTCCGCGGATGTCGCATTTCCATCCCGGCAGAGTCTCCAGAACCGGTTTTGCTTTCTCAAGCAGTGTAGTTGTCGGAAATTCTGTTGTTACTTTTCCATCAATCTCATATCCTGTGCAGACCGGAATTTCATCCAGATATCCAAGAACATCAAGAACTGTAAAAGCAACATCTGTAGTTCCCTGAAGACGGCATCCGTATTTGGAAGCAACACAGTCAAACCATCCCATACGTCTTGGACGGCCTGTAGTAGCACCAAATTCACCGCCGTCACCGCCACGTCTTCTCAGTTCATCTGCTTCATCGCCAAAGATTTCAGAAACAAATGCACCTGCTCCTACTGCACTGGAGTATGCCTTGCATACAGTAACAATCTGTTTGATCTCATATGGTGGAAGACCTGCTCCTACTGCACCATATCCTGCCAGGGTAGAGGAAGATGTAACCATCGGATAAATTCCATGATCCGGGTCTTTCAGAGAACCAAGCTGTCCCTCAAGAAGAACTTCTTTACCTTCTTTTAATGCGTTCCACAGATACAGGGATACGTCACATACATATGGTTCAACCATTTTCTTATATTCCATAAGTTCAGCAAATAATTGATCCACATTAAGAAGCGGTTTGTGATATAAATGTTCAAGAAGAACATTCTTTGTCGCACATACACTTGCAAGTTTTTCTTTCAGATGTTCTTCATCAAAAAGTTCACTTACCTGGAAACCAATCTTTGCATATTTGTCTGAGTAGAACGGAGCAATACCTGACTTGGTAGATCCGAAGGATTTGCCGCCCAGACGTTCTTCCTCATACTGGTCAAAAAGAATATGATATGGCATAACCATCTGTGCTCTCTCGGAGATAAGGATCTTCGGAGCCGGAACACCTCTGCTTACCACTTCATTGTACTCTTTGAAAAATACCGGGATATTCAGTGCAACACCGTTACCGATCACACTTGTAGTATGATCATAAAACACACCTGACGGCAGAGTATGAAGAGCAAATTTACCATAGTTATTTACGATTGTATGACCTGCATTTGCACCACCCTGAAATCTTACGATAATATCAGCCTTCTCAGCGAGCATATCGGTAATCTTACCTTTACCTTCATCTCCCCAGTTAGCACCAACAACTGCTTTTACCATTATATAATTCCTCCTGTATTTACCGATTACTGTTTACCCGGCCTTGCAGAATGACCTGCCGGATATCATCAGGAAACAGCAACGCTTATTGTCTTTATATCAGATTCTGTAATATTCCAAACCGTTATGTTAAGTATTTACTGATCAGACATTGATCTCAGCTTTCACTCCCAGAAGTTCCTTATGGGAATCGAGGATCGGCTGAACTACTGTATTTACAAATCTCTCTGTCTGCTCTTTGGCACGTCCGATATATTTCTTCGGATCCATGGATCTCTGCAGATCTTCCAGAGAAAGGTTGAATGCAGGATCTGCTGCGATCAGTTCCAGCAGATTATTATCTTTTCCTTCTACCTTGACAGTCTTTCCGGCTTCCATAGAAAGCTCACGGATACGCTCATGAAGTTCCTGACGGTCACCGCCTGCTTTTACAGCATCCATCATGATATTCTCTGTAGCCATGAACGGAAGCTCTGCCATCATATGTTTCTCGATAACCTTCGGATAAACAACCAATCCATCTACAACATTAAGACAGAGGTCAAGGATTCCGTCAATAGCAAGGAAACCTTCCGGAATACTCAGACGCTTATTTGCAGAGTCATCCAGAGTTCTCTCAAACCACTGAGTTGCAGATGTGATCGCCGGGTTAAGGGCATCTACCATTACATATCTGGAAAGGGAAGCAATACGCTCACTTCTCATAGGATTTCTCTTATACGCCATTGCGGAGGAGCCGATCTGAGATTTCTCAAATGGTTCTTCTACTTCCTTCAGATGCTGAAGAAGGCGGATATCATTGGACATCTTGTGTGCACTTGCTGCAATTCCTGCAAGAATATTGGCAACACGTGTATCTACTTTACGGGAATAGGTCTGTCCGGATACCGGATAGCATTCCTTAAATCCCATCTTCTCTGCAATCATCGGATCAATCTTGTCGATAGTCTCCTGATCTCCGTCAAACAGTTCCAGAAAGCTTGCCTGTGTTCCGGTTGTACCTTTGGATCCCAGAAGCTTCATTGTTCCCAGAACATACTCCAGATCCTCCAGATCAAGCAGGAATTCCTGTGTCCAGAGTGTTGCACGCTTACCTACTGTAGTAGGCTGTGCAGGCTGAAAATGTGTAAATGCCAGAGTAGGCTGATCTTTATATTTATCTGCGAAAGCAGAAAGCTCGGCAATAACATTGACCAGTTTCTTCTTCACAAGCTTTAATGCTTCTGTCATTACAATAATGTCTGTATTATCACCTACATAACAGGAGGTTGCTCCCAGATGGATGATTCCTTTTGCTTTCGGGCACTGTACGCCATACGCATATACGTGAGACATAACATCATGACGCACCTGACGTTCACGTTCCTTTGCAACGTCATAATTGATATCCTCTGCATGTGCCTTCAGTTCATCAATCTGCTCCTGTGTAATGTTAAGGCCAAGCTCTTTCTCTGTCTCAGCAAGTGCGATCCAGAGTCTTCTCCATGTGCGGAATTTCATATCCGGGGAAAAAATATACTGCATTTCTTTGCTGGCATAACGTTCTGATAAAGGACTTACATATCTATCTGTACTCATCTTCACTCTCCTGTTTTTTATAGGATATTATTTTTAATCCTTTTATTTCACTTCTGTACGTACGTTTTTCTCAACCACGTACGTTGAAATTATATAACATCATTCCTCTAAAAGCAACCACAAAAACCTTATCCCTGATGGAATTTACCAAGAAATTCTTTCATTCTCGCATGTTCTGATTCAAATACCTCTTTTGGACTCCCCTCAACTGCGATCAGTCCCTTATCCATAAAAATAATATGATCAGAGATATCTCTTGCAAATGTCATCTCATGAGTAACGATCACCATAGTGATGTGTTCTGCTGCCAGATCTTTGATTACCTTAAGAATTTCACTCGTAAGCTCCGGATCAAGGGCAGAAGTAGGCTCATCAAAAAACAGGATCTTCGGATTCATACATAATGCTCTGGCAATAGAGACACGCTGCTGCTGGCCGCCGGAAAGCTGAAACGGATATGCATTCTCTCTGTCTGCAAGTCCCATCTGCTTTAACAGAGTTCTTGCCTGCGCATAAACCTCTTCTTTCTTTCTCTTCTGCACTCTGATCGGAGCATCTGTGATATTTTTCAGTACGGAAAAATGGGGGAAAAGATTAAAGTTCTGAAATACCAGTCCCACATCCCCCTGCTTGATGATCTCACCGCTGTCCGGTGTCTCAAGACCGGTGGCACAGCGGAGAAGTGTGGATTTACCGGAACCGGAAGGTCCGATAATACTAAGAACCTCACCCTCCTCTACCTGAAGTGAAATGTCTTTTAATACTTCAAGGCTGCCGAAGCTCTTCTTTATGTTTTTCATTTCAAATAATACCATAGCAAATATTCCTCTTAAATTAAATGATGTCAGAGTCAAAAATATTTTATAACCCCAGCCGCCTGTCAGCGATAATAATTCAGTTTTTTCTCAATCTTATCCATTACAATCGCAACAAGAAGATTGAACACAAAATAGAAAACAGCAGCGATCACAAAAGGCATCATAGTCGTCTGTGCACTTGCAATCTGTTTTGCAATTGTAAACATCTCCGAAACAGCAACAACAAATGCCAGTGACGTATCCTTTACCAGTGTGATAACCTCATTTGTCACAGACGGAAGGATTCTCTTGATCACCTGCGGCAGGATGATCCTGAAAAATGTCTGGGCTTTGCTGTATCCCAGGATCTTTGCAGCCTCATACTGTCCCGCTGAAATAGATTCTATTCCTCCTCTGTAAATCTCCGCAAAATATGCAGCATAGTTAATACTGAATGCAATAAACACAGCGATCAGGCTGTATCCCATGGAAATACGGATTCCAAAAATAAAGTATGGTCCGAAATACACAACCATCAATTGCAGCATTAACGGGGTTCCACGCATAACTGATATGTAGGCAGACACAATTCCACGTATCGCCGGATTCTTGGACATTCTGCCAAAGCAGATCAGAAGTCCCAGCGGAAGTGAAAAAAGTAATGTCACTACAAAAATCTCTACAGAAACTACCATACCACTGGCAAGCTGCTGCAGCATTACACTTAAAGACATAAGCTTTCCTCCTGAAAAATTTCTCCTGTACAGTAAGAAAAGAGGGTGCACAAAATGTACCCTCCATTCCTTTATAATGCGGACAGCCTGCACAGATCTGTCCTCTTGTATCATAACTGTTTTTGTTCCAGCTGACTCTGACTATTCAGCATCTTTCGCTGTATCAGTTGTATCTTCTTTTGCTGTGTCTGCATCGGAAGCATCATCCTCTGCTGCATCATCTTTTTTATCATCAGATTTCTCATCATCTCCAATGCAGAGCATATCTGCTACTTCATACTTCTCAGCAAGTTTATCAACTTCACCTGCATCATAAAGTTTCAGAACTTCTTCCCATACAGTATCTTTCAGCTCATCGTTACCCTTCTTAAAGCCGATTCCATACTGTTCGCTCTGGATTGGCTCGTCGAGGATCACATATTTTCCTTCTTCTCTCTGAGAAAGCTGATATTTGGCAACACCGATATCTACTGCGATAGCATCTGCAGCGCCTGAATCCAGATTCATGAATGCTGTATTGTAATCAGGATTCTCTGTCAGTGATGCAAAGCTTGCTGTAAAATCCTTATTATCATCACTGTTTAATGCATCCAGTGCTGCGGAAGCGGCCTGAACTACTACATTCTTGCCTGCCAGATCATCCAGCTTCTCAATCCCTGAATCGGCTGCAACAACCATCACCTGCTCATTGTTCAGATATGGATTTGACCATGTATAGTCATCCTCACGTCCGTTAATTGTAAATCCGTTCCAGATACAGTCAATAGAACCGGAATTCAGTTCCATATCCTTGGAATCCCAGTTGATCGGTTTCTTCACAAGCTCCCAGCCAAGATTGTCACATACTTCCTGTGCAAGATCAAGGTCAAATCCAACATACTCTCCATTATCGTCTTTATATCCGAAAGGAGGATACTCTGCATCAAATCCTACAGTTAATGTCTTATTGTCCACATCTGCATATACAGAAACAACACCTGTCATCATAGAAGCTGCCATAACCCCTGCCATGAGTACTGCTAAAGATCTCTTTTTCATGATAAATATCTCCTCTTTATCTGTTTTGTTATTTATCACACAGCCACTCTACCATGTGAAAGTATGTGTTAATCCTATCACACACCTTTGCCTCTGTCAAGCGTAAGTTATGAACCTGTACTTCTGTGATAATCTTTCATAAGTCTCTCCAGAAGGACATCCAGATTTTTTTCATCTGTTTTCTCTTCCGGTACAGACTCGAAAGCTTTCAGAGACTGCCTGATTTCTTCTTTTATGTCTTTCTTCAGTTCTTCATCTACTTCAAGTTCTTCCATAACCTTACCATAATCTGTCTTATCATGAACACTGTTGTATGCTATGATATAAGCTTTTAAGGTTTCTTTTGTATGTGCTTCTCTGTATGCTTCCAGAAAACATTCCTGTGCTTTTTCCATCTGAAAAAGATAACTGTATGCACAGCCAAGATTATAGCGCACTGAAGCTGCGAAGCCTTTTCTCTGCTCAGACAGATCCTCTCTTTCCAGGAGTTTCTGATATACCCGGATGGCGTTCACATACATTCCGTTTTCTGTCAGTGCATCTCCCTTTCTCTTCTGACGGACTGCCGCTTTTTCTTTTCCATAAGTCACAATCCTGCTGTTAAAGCCTTTCATCTCCTCATAGGTAAGGTAATTGATCTCCTTGAAAACAGGATAGATCATATCTTCCACACTTACATTTCTCTCCAGATTCTGTTTCAGCTTTGCAGCCAGATGCACAAGTTCAAGCTCATCTCTGAGCCAGTTGCATAATTCTTCATTAAAAACAGTATGATCAGCAAGATAAAGATTGTGGTACAGATAATAACAGAGTTCTTCTATAGAATAAATATTCATACTGATATTCTCTATAAAATAAGGATGCTGTGCTTTTTTTGTCTGACATAAAATATATCCGCTCATTGCTCCATCTCCTTTACCATTCTACTGTCTCTGTCCAGGTTTTCCCACTGGAAGGGAACATTTCTCCGAATCCCAGATCTGTAACCGTCACTTTACATTCTGCAGATGAGATATACTGTAATTCCAGCCGTAATCTGGTAGTCTTGTCCGGACGCAACGGAATACCGGGCAGCATCATTCCTACCCTTCTTTTCTCCGGTCTGTGGTACGTGCTTACAATAAACACAAGCTCCTCTGTATCATCAAGAATAAATTCACAGGATGCCTTACTGTCATACCAGTTATTTCCTGCCTCGATCAGCGGATAATAGGTAGGAGAACCCATCACTCTCATTTCCATCCCCACATCAGCCATAACCAGAGAATCGCTTAAAAAGCGATATCCCTTTAATGCCTTGTTCTCTGTTTTCTCTTTTCCTGCAGCGCAGGCACCCTTTGCAAAAAGATTATTTCCATAGAAAACCTTTCTTTTCTGATAACAGAGTAACCTTACAGACTGCTCTGCCCAGTCCTGTGAAAATCCATCTCCTGTAATCTGAATGCTGGAAAACAGATCTCTGCCAAGTGTTTTCTGGACAAACTTACCGAATTCTGAATCTCTCTCCTGTCCCTCAGCAGGAAGTTCTGTCTCCACAGCTTCTTCCAGTTTTACAGTGACAGGTTTTGTTGCACCGTTCATTGTCATCTTGCGAAAAGACACGTTCTCCGGTGTAAAGGCATACCATCCCACATTGCGGTTCCAGGTTTCTCTTTTCTGTGAGAGCACATAATAATAGAAGCTTTCCCCATAATCCAGCAGCATATATTTCTCATGTGGAAATCCAATTATCTCAAATGCTTTCTGGAAATTCTCAACCTGAATTTCCGTCAGCCCGGGCAGTGTCACCGCCACACATTTAGTATTTTTGACCAGTTCTGCCACTCCCAGAAATTTAAGCATTCCCTGCAGAAACTGAGCCAGGATCTCCCATGGTGCAAGTTCCTGTCCTTCCACCAGCACAGAATCACTTTTTTCACAGATTCCATAGACATCATCGATCATGACTCCGCCCTTTTCCCGGACAAAGTAATCTGCTTCCAGTCCTACGCAATAGTCTTTCTGCTCCGGTCTCCAGCACAGAATACAGGGAGCCTCATACTGATTTCCACCCACTTTCATAGAAAGAGAACGTGCCTCGTCTCCTTTTCTGTCATAATAACATATCTGAGAATACTCTTTGCCAAAATCAATTCCCACGATCAAATCACGAATTTCGTTCATTTGTTCCTCCCGGTTTCAGGACAATCTGTTCCTGCTCTTCTTTCTCGATCACAAACATCTTCTTCACATACTGTTCCTGGCGAAGATACTTCTTCACCTGTGAAAACACTTCTTTCTTTTTATCCAGTCTGCGTGCAGAGAGCATCTGATTGATCATATGATATTTGCTTACAGGTGTACCCTCAATCTTATTCATTGTAAGTACCCTCTCCTGTGTCCGATTTACCTGCTCTCCTGTTACTGATTCAAAATAGTACCGCAATGTCTCCCCGTAGAACAATGTAAATGATTTTGCAAAAATACCTTCATATAGATCACGCAGAGGCTCTGTCTGATATTTCACCTGATTTCCGAGGCCTGCATCCAGTGCATAATAGAGTGTCACCTTTGCAGACGGATCTGCATGGTATTCCACAAAGGTTTTATCATCCAGCTGATAGGGACTTAAGACAGATACCGGAAGTTTCCCGAAGAACGCAAAGTACATTCCCTGTTTCACACATTTCTGAAGAATCTCCTCTGCATTGCAAAGCTGTTTTTTCTCCAGTTTTTTTTCTTTGGAATACGCTTCCAGAAGAGCAAGACTGCATACAAAATCAACCGGCCATTTCTCATCATAAGCCCGCTCCAGCAGACTTCTTACAAAAACACTCATCGGATATTCTTTTACAAATACACCATATGCAGTCTGCGTAAGATATGCTCCTGTAATACGTTCCTTTCCGCTGTGATGAACATAATCCTCCAGGATCTTCTCTCCCTCTTTCCTGTAATCAGAAGTAAACATCAGAAGGCCAAGAAGCTTCTCTTCCAGTTCATAAGTATCCATCTCAAAGCCCTGCGCACTTTTCCATACAGATATCAGTTCATCTACAGGACCAAATCTGTATTCCATAAGATACTTCAGGATCACTTCATCATATTTTCCGCGTCTGTATACATCCGATGCAAGGGCAAGTAATTCGTCATCCTCCTCCATCTCACATCTTGTCAGCATTCTGCTGGTCAGCTTCAGCTGGCTCTCTATGCGGATTCCTTCATATCCGAATTGGGAAACAATGGACATTGCCTGCTGATACATTCCTCTGGAGATCAGTACTTCCAGAAGAGCTGTTCTGTCTACATCCGCATATTTCTTATAATCCATCTGTCTCAGATAATTATCTGCTTCTTCTGCTCTGGTGTGTTCGGAATAATAAGAAAGTAGCTTCTCTCTGATACATTTCTGATATCCATCTGAAAATTCCTCTGACTCCGGGATCCTCTGGAATGCCTGAAGATTCTCCGGTTTCAGTTCTGTATGCTCACTGCAGTGAAGTACCAGTCCCGGCTCTTCAATATGAAAACCAAGAACCTTATCTGTCAGTTCACGCTCATCAAATAATTTCTTTATATTATAATCTACTGTTGATACATATCTTCTCTGCTTCCCATCCTGAAACAGGATCACCGCATCATCTGTATAAATTCTTGGATAAGCTACGCCCTGGATACATGGGTAAATTTCTTCTTCCCTGAGCTGTTCATGGCGCACGATCACATAGCGTATCTTCTTATCATCACAGTACAGTCTGTGTGTAAACAGCTTCTGCGCGAGCAGTTTTGCCTGTCCTTCTGTTTTGGGATTGCTTAAAAATTCCTGATAAAGGACCGCATAATTCTCATTCATCCGTCCTTCTTTCGCCTTGCGCATGGCAAAAATCTTCATATGATCCCTGTAATCCGCATATGTCTGTGGCTGACGGTCTCTGTTTCCCACAATACTTGCATAAATAAATGCCTTTTTATCATCTGCAAGAGAAGTATTATTATAGGTAAAATACATCAGAAGGGGCTTTGGAAGTTCTCTCTGATAAGATGTATCCATTGTTTCCACATAATATTCATATATCCTTGTCAGACGGATCCCTTTCTCCACTGCCAGGGAAAACCATCTGAAATATTCCGGTTTTCTCGGATTTCCAAGCATGATATATCTGCAAATTGCTTCCAGCGTATCATCGGATTCAAAAGCATCGTATCCCATTGCCAGTGCTCTGTACATACTGGTACAGAATTCTCTCTCATACCCTGTAAGATAGGCAAATCTCATCACCAGCTCTTCTGTCAGAAGACCTTTCTCTCCCGCAAATAAAAATACCTGTGTCCAGAAACTGCTCATTCTGTGAAGAAGTGTTGTATCACTGCTGATATAATTCCATGCTTCCAGATACAGAAACGGACTCCTGCAGCCTTTCTCAAAAAGTTCCTCCATCATAAATACTAGCCTTGAAGGGGAACCCTTATCCTCCGGATTCATCTCCAGCCAGAGTTTGAACAACAGGAAACTGTCTTCCTTCTGCAGAAAGAAATTGTACAGACGTCTTATCGCCTGTTCTCTGTCTTTGTGCAATCCTGTAAGAACGCAGAGATAAAGGTAAGCACCTGCCAGTTCCAGATTCTCTCTGACAAAGTTCTGATGTTTAAATTTCTTCAGGATTTCTCTTGCCTGCTCATCCTTTTCTTCCATATGAAGAATGTATGCTTCATACATCTGATATTCCGGATAATCACAGCCTTCTTCCCTTAACTGATTAAGGACAAATCTGCTGCTGCCGATCCATGTCTTACTATCCATTCTTTTGCAGGAGTATTCTGCAAGGTCACGTAACAGTTCCAGCTTATGCCGTTTCACATGAATTTCTGTTTTGAGCTGCACTTTCGATTCCATAGATGCAGTGATCTGATAAGTCAGCTGCTGATAAGGACTCTTCACAGTGATCTCACCAAACTGACGTCCTTTTTTCAGCTTTTCTTTACGGATTACATATTCCACCTGATAATAGCTTCCTATAAAATCCTCATCTGTGACCACATGCCTGGAAACTTCCAGAAAATCACCTTTCGCCTCTACCTCCAGCCTGAGATGTCCCCATCCGCTCCTCTGGACTGCAAAAGTTTCGCGGACAGATTCACTGATATCATAAAAGCTGTTCTGATCTGCCTTCAGTTCAATTTTTACAGGATCCTTTTTTCCTGTTCCGATGAGAAACTCTTCTATATGCTGAAATGTCACAGGCTGTTTTGAGAGTCCCTTATAAAGAGCTTTCTCTTTCTGTCCGGCATTTCTTAACAGAAGTTCAAATCTGCGGTCTGTAAAAACACGATATGCTTCTTTAAAATCGTCCTTTGCAATATTCACAAAGGTATCCATATCCGGCACATCTCCGGCTGCACTTTTCAGTTCTGCTTTCTCTGTCTGAACAAGAAATGGCAGCTTATATTCTCCAATGTCTGTGGTGAAACAAAGCCATCCCTCATGTCTCTCACCCGGGTGCATCCCCGCACCGTCAATCCCATACTGCAGTCTCACCGTAGTTCCCGAAAATTTCTCGATTCCCGGTACCACGCGCCTGTTGGAAGATGTAATATATCCACGTATTTTCTGATTATCCTCTGTTCCGAAATACAGTTCCCCTTTGTACACATCACCTGCTTTCAGAGTCACTTCTATTTTGTCCTGCGAAAAAAGGAGCTGCGGATGTTCATATCTGAAATTTCCACTTAATAGTTCTTCTATCGTCTTTTTCAAAATTGTTCACCTTATATCCTTGCTTAAATTACAGAGCTACTGTTCACAAACCTATTGCATTTAATTATACACCACAAAACACATCCGCGCAACAATCCGCTCTTCAGCTTTTTCGTTACTGTTCACTCCGTTCTCAATAACGTAGCCAAAATTCTGCAAATTCTCTATCCCGAGTTGACTTTCCCCTCTTTGTATCGTATCATTCAATACAGTTCAAAAAATATTTTTTCAAGAAAGAGGTTATCATCCATGCAGGATAACAAAAATTTTCTGGGCACAGAACCTGTTGGAAAGCTTCTTTTAAAGCTATCCATTCCAACAGTGATTGCCCAGCTCATCAACATGCTTTATAACATTGTAGACCGTATTTATATCGGTCACATCCCGGGTGAAGGCAGCCTGGCACTTACGGGCGTGGGAGTCTGTATGCCCATCATCATGATCGTCTCCGCATTTGCGGCGCTGGTCAGTTCCGGCGGTGCACCACGAGCTTCTATTTATATGGGAAAACAGGATAATAAATCTGCTGAGAATATCTTAGGCAACTGTTTTATTCTTCAGATTATTATCTCTGTTATCCTCACTGCAATTTTACTGATCTGGGGCAGAGATTTATTGCTGGCTTTTGGCGCCAGTGAAAACACCATCAGTTATGCAACAGATTATATGCATATTTACGCTTTCGGTACCTTGTTCGTACAGTTAACCCTTGGTATGAATGCATTCATTACCGCACAGGGATTTACCACATTTTCCATGGTTTCCGTCCTGATCGGTGCTGTCTGCAATATTGTTCTGGATCCTGTATTTATCTTTGTTTTTCATATGGGCGTACGCGGTGCTGCACTGGCAACTGTTATCTCACAGGCAATTTCCACACTCTGGGTAGTTTCATTCCTCTGTGGCAAAAAGACACTGCTTCACCTCAGGAAAAAGCATCTCCATCTGGAGGCAAAAGTTGTTCTTCCCTGTATTGCACTGGGACTTGCTGCTTTTATCATGCAGTCAAGTGAAAGTATTGTAACTGTCTGCTTCAATTCATCCCTGCTTCGCTACGGCGGTGATATTGCGGTGGGAGCCATGACGATCCTGACCAGTGTTATGCAGTTTGCCATGCTCCCTCTTCAGGGAATTGCGCAGGGTGCACAGCCCATTTCCAGTTATAATTACGGTGCCAAAAATGCAGACAGAGTAAAGAAAACATTCCGTTTGCTTCTGATCACCTGTCTGTCATATTCTGCACTTCTCTGGGCTGCTGTACAGCTTGCTCCCAGAGTATTTGTAAGTATTTTTACTGCTGATACAGATCTTATTGGATTTACTGCACCAATGCTGAAAATCTACCTGGGTGGTCTGTTCCTCTTCGGTATCCAGATTGCCTGCCAGATGACCTTTACCTCCCTTGGAAAGGCTGTAAACTCTATTATTGTTGCAGTTGTCCGTAAGTTTGTACTGCTGGTCCCGCTGATCTATATTATGCCTCATATGGTATCCGATCCAACAACAGGCGTATATATGGCAGAACCCATTGCAGATATCACTGCGGTGATCTTTACCTCTGTTTTATTTACATTTCAGTTTAAAAAGGCACTGGCAGAAATTCAGAATTAAATACTGTACAAATTCATAATAAGGGGTGAACATTACAAAACGTTCACCCCTTAAATTATGCATTTCTATAGACAAACGGATATTCACAATCCGCTTCGCTACTTGATTGATTAAAATAAGTCATTAATCACTTCCTGTACTGTCTGCAAATGCTCTGCTTTCCATGCTTTTGCACCACAGAAAAGAAGGCCCTCATCTACATTCCCTTTTACTGCATTGATCAGTCCGTCAGTAATACAGTAGGGAATTTCTTTTGGACTGCATTTTACAAGACATCCGTGACAGGGACTGTGTGGAATCTGTTCACCGTTCATGACACGGGACATGAATTTGTTCATAATGGCACGCCCCGGCATTCCTACCGGGCTTTTTACAATGGCAATATCGGATTCTTTTGCTTTTAAATGAGCTTCTTTGTAGCGGATGTCTGCGTCACATTCTTCCGTTGTTATAAAGCGGGTAGCTACCTGAATGCCATCAGCACCCAGATTATCCACTTTTCGGACATCCTCTCTGTTATAGATACCACCGGCTACAATCACCGGGATTTCTGTCTCATATTTCTCTGCGTAACTTTTTACTGTTGTGATGATTTTCTTTATTTCTTCGCTGTAGGATTCTTCAGTGTATTTCTCCAGTTCTTCTTTATGAAACCCAAGATGTCCGCCTGCCTGAGGACCTTCGATCACTACCAGATCTGCAGTTCTTTTGTATTTTCTGTCCCAGTATTTCAGGATTACTTTTGCGGATTTGTCTGTAGATACGATAGGTGCGATCTTTGTCAGACTTCCTTTTACCAGCTCTGGAAGCTCTGTAGGAAGTCCGGCACCGGAGATAATGATGTCCGCACCGGCTTTTACTGCTGCCTTTACATGAGATGCATATTCTTTCAGTGCAACCATAATATTGTATCCTATGATTCCTTCTTTAGAAACCTCACGGGCTTTTTTCATTTCGCCGGCAATGGCGCGTTCGTTGGCTGCTGCCGGATTTCTGTCGAAGTCTTCTTCCCTGTAGCCGATCTGTGCAGTGGAAATAATACCAACTCCTCCTGCTTTCGCAACAGAACCTGCAAGTCTGCCAAGACTGATTCCAACTCCCATTCCCCCCTGGATCAATGGAACTCTTGTGATTTTATCTCCTATTTTGAAATTCTTCATTGTAATTTTTCTCCTGTTATTTTGTTTTCATTTTAAATATTTTGATATTCAAAGTATATCATAATATTCGTTCTTGTCAAGAAAAACCAGTTTATATAGTTTTTAATACTATATACATAACCGATATCTGTCCTTTTTCCTATAGCAGTCCTAATAAATAATGCATTTAAGACAGTTCATCAGAGTGTGTGAAAGACAAGGAGGATATCTGCAGGCGTGCCGACACACGGCAAAGATATCTGACGCAGAATTTCTCTGCTTTTTTAACCGAAACAGGTAAGTCTCCTGCTTCAATTGCGAATACCCACATGACTCCTATCATTTTTCATGATGGATATCACACTTTTATTTCAGAATCCGAATTATTACAAACAGTCAATTCAAAATGATTTCTATTTGTTTTTATATAACCTTCTTTCTGTAACTTTGATATCTCCGTAGACATTGCCGCACGGTCAATGCACAGATAATCTGCCAACTGCTGCCGGTCAAAAGGAATATCAAAGGATAACGATGAATGTCTGATAGACTCTGCCGACAGATAGGACAATAGTTTATCCCTTGTCGTTCGCTTGCCCACATGTGTGATTTTGTCGTTCAGGATCAGTATCTTATTTGCCAGAACGCTGACCAGGTTGCGGATCAGCTTGTGATGGTGTTCGCATGCAGTCGGGCAGGAAATCAGAAGCCTTTGGACATTTAGCAGAATAATCTCACAATCAGTATCTGCCACCACACTGACATTCAGAACAGCACCCGGGCTTGCTGCATATGGCTCACCAAAGAAATCACCGGTATGACATTTCGACAGAATATTCCGATGCCCCCAAAGGTCTTCCTGAATAACAAGAACACAGCCAGACACCACAAGTCCCATTACCTCAGTAGAATCTCCTGCTCTGAAAATATAAGAACCTCGTTTTTTGGAAACTGTTGTTGCTTTTACACAATGCAGTATAGATAATATCTCGTTATCAGTAAGGCCTGTAAAGAATGGACTGTTTTTTAGAATGGATAAATATTTTTTCAAAATCATTCCTCCTTGTTGGAAATCAAACATACAAGTTGTATTTATCATACTATAATGCTGACAGAAACAAAAGTTAAATCTATTGACGGAGGTAAAATGATAAGAAAGATTATTCGAATCGATAAAGAAAAATGCAATGGCTGCGGCGCCTGTGCAGATGCCTGCCACGAAGGTGCCATTGATATCATTAATGGAAAAGCAGAATTGGTGAGAGAACATTTCTGTGACGGACTGGGGGATTGCCTCCCGGAGTGTCCCACAGGTGCCATTTCCTTTGAGGAACGGGAAGCACCTGAATATAATGAAGCGGCTGTGAAAGAAGCACAGAAAAAAATATTTGCCAAAAATCAGGCAATAACTGCTCATGCCGGCTGTCCCGGGTCTAAAAGCATGCAGATTCAGCGATCAGAAATACCCAAATCAGAAAAACCATCTTCAACCACAGGTCAGGTATCCAATCTTCAGAACTGGCCGGTACAGATTAAGCTGGCACCTGTCAGTGCCCCATATTTTAACGGCGCAAAGCTTTTAATCGCAGCCGATTGTACTGCTTACGCTTACGCAGGCTTTCATCAGGATTTTATCCGAAATAAGGTAACATTAATCGGCTGTCCTAAATTGGATCAGATGGATTATAGCGAGAAACTGACTGCAATAATCCAAAATAACGATATTCAAAGTGTGACGATTGTAAGAATGGAAGTTCCATGCTGTGGCGGACTTGAGATGGCAACCAGAAAAGCACTTCAGAATAGTGGAAAATTCATTCCCTGGCAGGTTATAACCATAGGTATTGATGGAAATATTATAGAATAAAGGAGAATACGACAATGGATAAAAAAATGTTTTGTTATCAGTGTGAACAGACAGTGGGATGCACCGGCTGCACAGGAAATGCAGGTGTCTGCGGAAAAAAGGCAGGCACTGCCAAATTACAGGATGAGCTGACAGGTGCGTTGATCGGTCTGGCAGGGGCTGTCGATAGCGCAGCAGCTATTTCCAAAAGTACCAGTCAGGTCATAATTGAAGGACTGTTTACTACCGTTACAAATGTGAGTTTTGACGATGCAGCAATCGAAAATATGATACAAAAAGTCAGAGCAGAAAAAGAAAGACTGGTTCCTGGCTGCAGTAAATGTCAGTCACCTTGCGGTAAATCAGACGAATATGACATGCAGCAGCTGTGGAATGCAGATGAAGATATCCGCTCCCTGAAGTCCCTTATTCTTTTCGGGATTCGCGGAATGGCAGCCTATGCTTATCATGCAAATGTTCTGAATTATGAAGATGCCGAAGTAAACCGTTTCTTCTGCGAAGCATTATTTAAGATTGGTTATGAAGAAAGTATGGTTACACTGCTTCCTACTGTACTGAAAGTAGGGGAAATCAATCTGAAATGTATGGCACTTCTTGACAAGGCAAATACCAAAACCTACGGAACACCGGAACCGACTGCAGTTACACTTACCGTAGAAAAAGGACCATTTATTGTAGTAACCGGTCATGATCTGAAGGATCTGCAGCTTTTACTTGAACAGACAGAAGGAAAAGGAATCAACATCTATACCCACGGTGAAATGCTCCCTGCCCATGCCTATCCACTCTTAAAGAAATTCTCTCACTTAAAAGGAAATTTCGGAACTGCATGGCAGAATCAGCAGAAAGAGTTTGATCATCTTCCGGCTCCGATCCTTTACACCACCAACTGTCTGATGCCGCCAAAAAGCAGTTATGCTGACAGAGTATTTACAACAGAAGTGGTCGCTTTCCCAGGCGCTGTTCATATCGACAAGAAGAAAGATTTCACACCGGTTATTGAAAAAGCACTGGAACTGGGTGGTTACAAAGAAGCTCAGACACGCACAGGCATCAACGGCGGTACGAAAGTGACAACCGGTTTCGGACATGCAGCCATTCTGTCCCATGCAGATACTGTAGTAGAAGCAGTAAAATCAGGCGCTATCCGCCATTTCTTCCTGGTTGCCGGCTGTGATGGCGCCAAACCAGGTCGAAACTATTATACGGAATTCGTGAAGCAGACACCTTCTGACAGTATTGTTCTCACCCTGGCATGTGGAAAATTCCGTTTCAATGATCTGGATCTGGGAGAAATCGGTGGTCTGCCACGACTGATGGATATGGGTCAGTGTAATGATGCTTATGGTGCAATCCAGGTTGCTGTGGCACTTGCGGATGCATTTGGATGTTCTGTAAATGAGCTTCCGCTTTCCTTCGTTCTCTCCTGGTATGAACAGAAAGCAGTCTGTATCCTGCTGACACTTTTACACTTAGGTATCAAGAACATCCGTCTTGGTCCTTCTCTTCCGGCGTTCCTGTCTCCTAATATTCTGAACTATCTGGTAGAAAATTATGGTATTGCACCTATCACCACACCGGAAGAAGATATTAAAACGCTGATGAATCATTAAAATAAATTTTTCAAAATCTTCGCAAAATTAACAAAGCCGATACAGGATTCAAAAATCCCGCATCGGCTTTATTGATTCTAATTGTCTTTTCCCTAATTATCTGTAATGTATTCCGCCCCAGTAAATATTATTTTTCACGATTGTTTCCGGTGGAAGCTCTACACCGTCCAATGCCCATTTTTTATATTCTGCAAAACCCACACGGTCAATAATGTATCCCACATGTTCCTTACCGCCAGGCGCATTGGGATCAATATATTCCTTTACAAATTTATAGGTATTCAGGATAACTTTGATGATGGTGTCTTCGTCTGCCCAGATCAGAAAATCTTCTCCCAGACGTGGGTTTTTCTTTCCTGTTCGTCCCATAAGTGTCAGACGATAGTATTTCTTTTCACTTCTGGTCCATGCTCTGGTCGGACATTTTGTCACGCAGACGCCACATCCTACGCATTTTTCTTCGTTGCGTACGATCCTGTAATTTTCCATCTTTAACGCATCCACAGATAGCTTATCACAGCCTTTTATGCAGGCACCACAGGAAACACAACGATTCGGGTCATATTGCGGCTCTGTCATGCCGATAATTCCAAAATCGTGCATTCTCGCCTTAATACAGTCATTGGCACAGCCTGTAAGTGCAATTTTAAAATGAAGATCATTAGGAAATATCGCCTTGTGAACCTCACATGACTAAAGTCACATGCTTCCAGACGCTTTAGGCGTCAGACTGAATATCGGCGGATACGCCTGTAAC
>PPYF01114734.1_pt1 | contig 36153 bp, 30 predicted proteins | sample 1559871 | NCBI WGS metagenome assembly PPYF01 (sample SAMN08240021, study PRJNA423297) | Human gut metagenome, whole genome shotgun sequencing project.
CGCCCAGATGCAGGGGATAGTAGTCATCGCCCAGCTTCTCCTGGAAGGTCTTGCCGGCAGCCATCAGCTCGTCCAGAGTAGTGGGGTAGGAGATGCCGGCCTTGTCGAAGGTGGTCTTGTTCCAGTAGAAGATACGGCCAGTCATGGAGACGGGCACGCACTGCTGAGCATTTGCCACATTGCAGGCAGCCAGCTTGGCCTCATCCCACTGGGTCAGGTCGAGGTAATCCGTGACGCTGTTCAGGTCGATGAAGGTCTGGCCGCTCTTAGAATAGTTGTACAGCCAGTTCCAGTTGATCTGGCAGACATCCTCAGCGACGCCGCCTGCGAACTTGGTGGACATGGTATCCTCCCAGCCGGACCATGCAGCGAAGGTGGGGTTGATGGTGATGGTGCTGTTCTTGGCCATGAAAGCCTTGATGGCCTCCTGATAGGCGTTGTGACGAGACTCGCCGCCCCACCAGCTCATGGTCAGGGTGACGGGGTCAGAAGACAGGCCGGCCACGGATGCTGCGGAAGCAGCAGTGGAAGTGGCGGTAGAGCCAGCGTTGCCAGAGCCGCCGCATGCGGCCAGAAGGCCGGCAGCGCCCACAGCGCCGGAGACCTTCAGAAAGTCACGACGAGAAATTGCCTTGCTCATTTTCGTTCTCCTCCTAATGTAAAAAAACAACTGCTTGCACGGACGCCTCTGCAAAGCATCCGTTGTATACAAATATGATACCAAAGGCAAGAAGAAAAAGAAAGATGCAAATTGTAGGGATAGCGGCAGAAAACGAACAAATATTGCGCTTATTTTTTGCGCGGTTTTGACGTCATTGCCATAATGAATAAACTTGAGGCCAAAAACTGTGCAACTTGTATACTTCAACGATTTGCATAGAAAACTGGGATGCAACAGGGAAAGAATGGCCGGATTTGCAAGAATTTTGTAACCAAGTCATATTTTGCCGAATGGATGTTGTATACATCAAAAGCGACGATGACAGAAACTTCCGACCATGAACTGATATATCAATAGCGCAAAAAACGTGCGAATCGGGCCTTGGCTGATATATCACGGATGAAGAAAAGATACAAAAAAATGCCGCCCGGCGTGCGGACGGCATGAAATCAGGGAAAACGATCATCGGCGGGCGGCATAGAAAGCGCGGCGCTCCCGGAAATAGCACTGGGGGCACATGCTGACGTACTGGACGTCGTTCTGAAGGTCGATGGCCACCTGCTCGCCCTCAAAGACGAAGCGGCCGTTGACTTTGCGGCAGTTGCAGGTGGCCTTGCGGCCGCAGGCGCAGATGGTCTTCATCTCCTCGATGGTGTGGGCCAGCTCCAGCAGACGGGTGGAGCCGGGGAAGCCCTTGAGGGAGAAGTCGGAGCGCAGGCCGTAGCAGATGACCGGGATGTTCAGATCCACCGTCACCATGAACAGCTGCTCGGCCTGTGCGGCGGTAAAGAACTGGCTCTCGTCGCAGAGCACACAGGCCAGAGGCTTGCCCTCGCTGCTGGCGGCCCGGACGGCCTCCACGAGGTCCATATCCGGCGGCACCAGCAGGTCGGCGGGGCGGCGGACGCCCAGACGGCTCACGAGGTCGCCGCTGCCCTTGGTGTCCACCTTCGGTTTGAGGATGAACACCCGCATCCCCTGCTCCTCATAGTTGTGGGCCACCTGCATCAGCGCGGTGCTCTTGCCGCTGTTCATTGCGCCGTAACGGAAATAAAGCTTTGCCATGTGGCCACTGATCTCCTCTGCGCCGCTGCGGGGCAGACAGAGGACGGCCACCTCGGGGTGATGCTCGGCGCAGAACGTCTTCAGCTCATCGATGTGGAGGATCTGGATGCCGTTGATCTCCTTGCCAACCTCGTCGGGGGCGTTGTCGAAGGCGGCGATGAGCTTATAGCCGTTGGTGTCGGTGGTGATAAAGCGGCTCACGGCCTTGCCCAGACGGCCGCAGCCGATGAGGATGGTGGTCAGACGGTCACCGTTGCCGAAGAGCAGGTCCTCAAGGATGTTCAGCAGGTTCTCTACCGAATAGCCGATGCCTTGACGGCCATTCACATCGCCGATGCAGTTGAAGTCCTGCCGCACCTGCGAGGCGGTGGTGCCCATCTGGGCGGCCAGCTCGCGGGACGAGATGCTGGTGATGCCGTCGTTTTTCAGGGTGCGCAGGTAGCGATAGTATTTGGGCAGGCGCTTGATGACGGGCAGGGAAGCTTTGCCGGGAGTATTCATAGGGAGTTCTCCTTTCTTTTTGTCCGCAGGATCGCCGGGGGAGAGGTGCGCAGCGGCAGGGCGCTCCGGCAAGGAATAAATGTGTACTTTTTCGTACAATAATGATACTTATTTGACAATCTTATCTCTAGTATAAAGTATACATCGGGAAGCGAGAATGTCAAATCCTTTGGCGCAATTTTTTGCAAAAGCAAAGAAATCTTTGCCGAAGCATAACCGACAGGAATGCCGGACAAGCTGAAATGAAGCAAAAAGGAGGGCGCAGAGAATGGCACAGGAAGAGAAAAATATCCCCGTGGAGCAGCAGCGATTGGAAAAAGAGCAGATCGAGGACATGGGCAGCATCTACCGCACCCGGGGCGCTCACGCCATCCACTGTCTGACTGTCATCGGGCAGGTGGAGGGCCATGTGGAAGCTCCGCAGGGCCAGAAGACCACCAAGTATGAGCACGTCATCCCCCAGCTGGTGGCTGTGCAGGAAGACCCTGCCATCGAGGGGCTGCTGGTGCTGCTCAACACCGTGGGCGGAGATGTGGAGGCAGGGCTTGCGCTGGCCGAACTCATCGCCAGCATCTCGAAGCCCAGTGCGGCGGTGGTGCTGGGCGGAGGCCACTCCATCGGCATCCCGCTGGCCGTCAGCGCCCAGCGGAGTTTCATCGTGCCCACCGCCACCATGACGGTCCACCCCGTCCGCCACTCGGGGATGATCTTGGGCGTGCCCCAGACCATGCGCTGGTTCGAGCAGATGCAGGAGCGGATCACCGGCTTCGTCGCGGCCCACAGCGGCATCTCGGAAAAGCGGTACACCGAGCTGATGATGCGCACCGGCGAGCTGGTCATGGATGTGGGTACCGTGCTGGACGGCCGGAAAGCCGTGCGGGAAAAGCTCATCGACGAGCTGGGCGGGCTGTCGGATGCGCTGGCGTGGCTCTACCGAGAAATCGAGGGGAAATAAATTGCCATTTGACTTTTCCCGTGGTACAATGAAAGAATCGAATAGTATCGGGATTCTTCCATCGTCACCGACAGAGCCGCCTCGGGCGCGCCCTGCTTCTATATATAGGATAAGGAACGGGTTTTAGGGATCATGGCAAAAAGAAAACGCAGAACTTCCGCGCGGGGCAGCGCCTCGCGCCGCAAAAAACGGTCGCAGGACCGGATGCCAGCGGGGCTTGTCACCCTGTTCGCAGGGCTGGTGCTTATGGCGCTGGCCTTCGTGCCGGGCAGCTCGGCATGGCGCACGATGCACGATGTTCTGTTCGGCCTGTTCGGCTGTGGAAGCTTTGTGGTGGGGGCGGCGCTGTGCTATCTGGCCATCCTCTACACCCGGGGCGAAGATCTCCTGCCCCACATCGCCAAGCTTATGCTGGGCCTCATCTTCGCCAGCGGTACGGTCATCGTCTTTTCGGACATCTCCGCCGACCAGACCGCCGCGCAGATGACCGCCGCCTGCTATCAGAATGGGATGAGTGCATGGCTCTCGGGCGGCGCACTGGGCGCTGTGCTGGGCGGGACGCTCCTGCTGCTCTGCGGCAGGCCTGCCGCCAACTTGGTCATGGCGGCGCTGGCGGCCTGCGCCAGCCTGTACATCTTTGACATCACCCCCGCCGAGTGCTGGCAGTGGCTCTGCAATGTGGGCGGCAGCGTCCACGAAAAGGGCCTCGCGGTCCACGAGCAGAACGCCGCCCGCCGTGCCGAGCGCCTTGCGGCCCGCGCGGCAGAAGAGGCCGAAGCGGAGGAGTACGATGGGTATGACGACGACTTCCCCGAGGACGAGGAGGACTACAGCGAAGAAGAGCCGGAGGCTCCGGCGTTCCACATCCAGCCTCCCGGCTGGCTGGCGGGCGTTTTCCACTGGGGCCATCAGATGATGCAGGGCGGCGGGCCGGCCGCACCTGCGCCTGCCGAACCTGCCCCGTCTCAGCCCGAGCCTGTCCCGGTGCAGGTGGAAAAGCCCCGGCCCCGCGCCCCCTTTGACATCGACCTCGGCCCGGACCATACGACCGTCACCGAGGGCGGCAGCGAACCCATCGAGCCGATCATCCTCGGCCCCGGCGGGACCTTTGGGATGGACCCGCTCCGTCGTGCACCCATCCGCGCCACCGTGACCCCCATCGTGCCGGATGCGGTGGACACCGCCGCCGAAGATTTCTTTGCGGCCCAGCCGGAACCGCCTGCCGCGCCGACCGTGACGCCCGCTGCTCCGGTGGAAGAGACCGAAACTCCGGAACCGCCGCTCTCCTTCGGCATCCCGCTCTATGAGCCGACGCCTGCGCCGGAGGCTGCCCCGCAGCCGGTCAGTGCCGAGAATGCGGCGGCCTTCCGCTCGGAGCCGGATGAGGACGGCTGGATCAGCATCACCAGCGAACCGGTGGAGGAAAAAGACCTCAACACGCTGGTGGCGGCGGCCATGGAAAAGCCCGCTGTCTCGGAGGAACAGGCCGCGAAGGCCCCCGCAGAGGAGGCCGAGACGGAAGAGAGCTTCCAGTATCAGTACCCCTCCATCGAGCTGTTCGAGCGTGCTCCCGACGAGGGCGACCCCGGCGCGGAGGATGAGCTGAAGGCCAACGCCCAGAAGCTGGTGGACACGCTGGAGAGCTTCGGCGTCCGCACCCGTGTGCTGGACATTTCCCGCGGCCCGTCGGTCACACGGTATGAGGTGCAGCCGATGGCGGGCGTCAAGATCAGCCGCATCACCTCGCTGGCGGACGACATCGCCCTGAACCTCGCGGTGGCCGATGTCCGTATGGAGGCCCCCATCCCCGGCAAGCCCGCCGTGGGCATCGAGGTGCCCAACCACAAGAAAACGCCGGTCTACATCCGCAGCGTCTTCGAGAGCCAGAGCTTCCTGCGGATGACCTCGCCGCTGGGCATCGCGCTGGGCAAGGACATCGCCGGTGTGGCGCAGGTGGCCGACCTGTGCAAGATGCCCCATCTGCTCATCGCGGGCAGCACCGGCAGCGGCAAATCGGTCTGTGTCAACAGCATCATCATGAGCCTGCTCTTCCGTTCCAGCCCCGAGGACGTCAAGCTCCTGCTCATCGACCCCAAGGTGGTCGAGCTGGCGGAGTATAACGGCATCCCCCACCTGCTGATGCCCGTCGTCACCGAGCCGCGCAAGGCGGCAGGCGCACTGGGCGGCGCGGTGCAGGAGATGGAGCGCCGCTACCACCTCTTTGCCGAGAACAATGTCCGCGACATCAAATCCTTCAACAAGCTGGCAGCCAACGACCCGAACCTCGAGAAGATGCCCTACATCGCCATCATCATCGACGAGCTGGCCGATCTGATGATGGTGGTCGGCAAGGATGTGGAGGACTCCATCTGCCGCATCGCCCAGAAGGCCCGAGCGGCCGGTATGCACCTCATCGTAGCCACCCAGCGCCCCAGCGTGGACGTCATCACCGGCCTCATCAAAGCCAATATCCCCAGCCGCATCGCCTTCGCCGTGTCCAGTCAGGTGGACAGCCGCACCATCCTCGACGGTGCCGGTGCCGAAAAGCTGCTGGGTATGGGTGATATGCTCTTTATGCCGGTGGGCGCACCCAAGCCCACCCGCATCCAAGGCACTTTTGTGCGGGATGAGGAGATCAGCCGGGTGCTGGACTTCATCAAGAAGAGCGCCACCGTCCAGTACGACGAGGCCATGATCGAGGCGATGGAAAAACACGCCATTCAGGACGGCAAGAAGGGCAGCGGCTCTGCCGACTCCGATGAGGAGGGCGGCAGCGACCCGATGCTCAAGCAGGCTGTGGAGGTGGTCATCGACGCCGGTCAGGCGTCTACGAGCCTTCTGCAGCGCCGCTGCAAGCTGGGCTACGCCCGCGCCGCCCGCATCATGGACGAAATGGAAGAAAAAGGCATCATCGGCCCTTACGAGGGCGCGAAGCCCCGTGCTGTCCTCATCAGCCGCCAGCAGTGGCTGGAGATGCAGATGAATCAGCCGGATGAATGACCGCTCAGTCAAAGCCTTCCAGTTTTGCCAGCTTTCCTGTTAGAAAAGCCGCTGGCGTGCCGGGCAGGTATTGTTTAACAAAAGAGATAAAGGATAACTATGGAACATTACACCGAATTTCTCCCCATCAGCCGGGCCGACATGGAGGCCCGGGGGTGGGAACAGCTGGACTTTGTGGTGGTGGGCGGCGACGCCTATGTGGACCACCCCAGTTTCGGCACCGCCATCATCAGCCGCCTGCTGGAAGCCGAGGGCTACAAGGTGGGCGTGCTGGCCCAGCCCCGCTACAGCGACTGCGAGGACTTCAAGCGGTTCGGCAAGCCGAAGTACGGTTTCTTCATCGGCGGCGGCAACGTAGACAGCATGGTCAGCCATTACTCGGTCGCCAAGATCCCCCGCGCCGAGGACGAGTACTCCCCCGGCGGCAAGGGCGGCGCACGGCCCGACCGCAGCGCCACCGTCTACACCAGACTTGCAAAGCAGGCTTACCCCGATCTGCCCGTCATTCTGGGCGGCCTCGAGGCCTCGCTGCGCCGATTCGCCCATTACGACTACTGGCTGGACACCGTCCTGCCCAGCATCGCCGAGGACTCGGGTGCGGACATCATCAGCTTCGGCATGGGCGAGCACCAGACCGTGGCGATCGCCCGCCGTCTGGCGGCAGGAGAGCCGGTGGAGAGCATCACCGACGTGGATGGTACCTGCTACATGACCGACTTCGACCACCTGCCCGAGCGGTATGTGGAGTGTGCCGGCTTCAAGAAGGTGGCCTCCGATAAGGTGGCCTACGCCAAGGCCTGCCGCATCCAGATGGACAATCAGGATGTCGTCAGCGGCAATATCATCGTCCAGAAGCAGAGCGAAAAGTACCTCGTCCAGAACATCCCCGCCAAGCCCCTCGTCCGCTGGGAGCTGGATAAGGTCTACGCCCTGCCCTACACCCGCCGCTACCACCCCATCTACGAGGCCATGGGCGGCGTGCCCGCCATCCGCGAGGTGCAGTTCTCCATCATCCAGAATCGCGGCTGCTTCGGCGGCTGCAACTTCTGCGCCATCCAGCTGCATCAGGGGCGGCGCGTCACCAGCCGCAGCGCCGACAGCATCGTGGCCGAGGCGGAGCGGATGACCCACGAGCCGGATTTCAAGGGCTACATCCATGACGTCGGCGGCCCGACGGCCAACTTCCGCTTCCCGTCCTGCCGGGAGCAGATGCTGCGCGGTATGTGCAGCGGCGGCAAGCACTGTCTTGCCCCCACCACCTGCTCTCACATGATCGTGGACCACAGCGACTATCTGAAGATCCTCCGCCGCGTCCGGGAGCTGCCCGGCGTCAAGAAGGTCTTTATCCGCAGCGGCATCCGCTTTGACTACCTGATGGCCGACCCCGACGACACCTTCTTCAAGGAGCTGGTGGAGTACCACGTTTCCGGCCAGCTGAAGGTCGCGCCCGAGCACTGCGCCCCCAACACCCTCGCCTACATGGGCAAGCCCCCCATCGAGACCTTCAACAAGTTCAAGGACAAGTTCTACGAGCTGAGCAAGAAGGCGGGCAAAAAGCAGTACCTCGTGCCCTACCTCATGTCCAGCCACCCGGGCAGCACCCTCAAGGATGCCGTCTATCTGGCAGAGTACCTTTATAAGAACCATATGCGCCCCGAGCAGGTGCAGGATTTCTATCCCACCCCCGGCACGGTGAGCACCTGCATGTTCTACACCGGCCTCGACCCCTACACCCTCAAGCCTGTGTTCGTGGAAAAGACCGCCGAGGGCAAGGCCCTGCAGCGTGCCCTGCTCCAGTACTATGAGCCGCGCAACGCGGAAAAGGTCATCAAGGCACTGAAGATGACCCACCGGGAGGATCTGATCCCCCTGCTGGTGCCCGCTGCGGGCCGCATCGCCGTCCAGCGCTCGGCCCGCAGAGCGGAGGCCGCCGACGTGACCATCCACGGCGACGGCACCTATACCGTCCGGCCCAGAGGCAAGGGCAGCAAAAACGCGAAGCCGCAGGGCAGCAGCCCGGCGGGCCGCAATCCGGCGGGCCGCCAGCCCAGCCCCGGCGCACGCTTTGCGCCCCACTCTGCCCCGGCGCACAAACCGAAAAGTAATCAACAGAAAGAGAACGCATCGTGGAAAACTTCAAAAAAGAAAAAGTGACCGCCCGAAAGCTCATGAGCCGGCTTGCGGCGCTGGCCCTTGCAGCGGCCCTTGTGCTGGGCCTTGTGGGCTGTGACACCTCCTCCGCCCTCCCCGGCGGCAGCGCCGACCTCATCCCGAACCCTGCCGCCTCCCAGACCGTCCCGGCCGACGGACAGGACGCCGCCTTCCAAATGCACTTCATCGATGTGGGGCAGGCCCTCAGTGTCTTGGTGGAGTGCGACGGACAGTTCATGCTCTATGACGGCGGCAATGTGGACGACGGCAGTCTGGTCGTCTCCTACTTGCAGAGTCAGGGGGTCGAGCAGCTGGAATACGTCTTCTGCTCCCACGCCCACGAGGACCATGTGGGAGGTCTGGCCGCTGCGCTGGCCTACTTCCCGGCCTACCACGTCTACAGCCCCGTGACTGAGGCCTCCACCAAGTGCTTCAAGGACTTCGTCAAGTACACCCAGCAGCAGAACCTCCAAGTCGAGGTGCCCACGGTGGGCACCCAGTGGGCGCTGGGCAGCGCCACCGTGACCATGCTTGGCCCGGTGGCCCAGTATGAGGAAACCAACGACACCTCCATCGTCCTGCGCATCGACTACGGCGCGACCAGCTTTCTGCTGACAGGCGATATGGAGGCCGACGCCGAGCGCGACCTTGTGGCCAGCGGCGCGAACCTCAAGGTGGACGTCTTGCAGGTGGGCCACCACGGTTCCAGCACCTCTACGAGCTATGTTTTCCTGAACGCCGTCCTGCCCGAGATGGGCATCATCTCCTGCGGGGTCAACAACAAATACGGCCACCCCCACGAGGAGACCCTGAGCATCCTGCGGGATGCTGGCGTGGACGTCTACCGCACCGACCTTCTGGGAACCATCACGGTGTCCAGCGACGGCCAGAACTACACGGTGTCCACCGAGCACTATGCCACCGACGCCGAGCTGAACCCCACCGACCCGGCGGCGTCCAGCACCGCCCAGCAGGCCTACATCGGCAACGTGAACAGCAAAAAGTTCCACCTGCCCAGCTGCCCGAATCTCCCGGCGGAGAAGAACCAGATCCTCTTCTCCAGCTACGACGAGGCTGTGGCCGCAGGCTACAGCCCCTGCTCTACCTGCATCAAATAAGATGACCGCTCAGTAAAAAAGGCCAGAGTTATTTTCGCTTGAAGGTGTCATCAGCGAAAGATTCTATCGAACCATCCGCTTTTTCCATTCCTGTCGCAATTTTTTCAACGCTTCAAACGTATCTAAATTAAAGTGGCATATCATCTCCCTTTTCACACATCCTTGCCGTTTTCAGACAGGAGGTTGCTTTTATGAAAGTATCTGCCGACTATCGTATGCTCGCTCTCGATGCCCTGCCGTGGGCGGTGCAGTTCAGCTGGGATATGCTCGTTTTAATCTGAACCTTGTGGATGGAAAGGATGCGGCCTTCTCGGATCTGTTCTCGCAGAAAGACCGTCTGTGGGATGGCTTCTGCATGAAGATCCTGCAGGGACTGTACATCGTCCTCTGGTCGCTGCTGTTGGTGATTCCGGGAATCGTGAAAATATACAGCTATGCGATGACACCTTACATCATGGCCGAGCATCCTTCGCTGACCGCAAATGAAGCAATCACAGAATCCCGACGGATCATGGGCGGCAACAAATGGCGGCTGTTTTGTCTGGATCTCAGCTTCATTGGCTGGGAGCTGCTCTGTGCGCTGCCACTGTATGCCGGCTATTTCCTATTTCTAAACAATTTCTCCGGTTCGGAAGCGATGGCAATTTCCATTGTTCTTCTGCTGGCAATCCCATTGAGCATTGGTTTTTTCTTCGTGCGCCCCTATGAGGAAGCTGCATGGGCCACGTTCTACCGCGATATTACCGCAGCACCTACCGAACCGGATGAAGCATATTGATTTTTAGAACACCAATTCATGCTGAGAAAGCAAGAAAAAGGGGCTGTTGCACCGGGTTTTATCCTTGTGCAACAGCCCCTTTTTGTGCGTCGTTTCAGCAGGGATACAAAACTCCCCGCCGGGAGCACGCGGGATGCTTCCGGCGGGGAGGAGTTAGGAGGAGGCTGAAAAAATTATTTGTTGTTGAAATCGGAGATGCGCTCCACGATGCGGATCAGATCTTCCAGAGTGGTCTTTTCCTTGGGCAGGTAGCTGTTGCCGGTCTTGGCGGTGACAAAGCCGAAGTAGGCGCTGGCACCCACGTTGGACTTGTACACGGACTCGATCTGGCTGGCGTCGTCGAACTTCGGCTGAGTGCCCAGCGTCTCGTTATAAGGCACGCCGCAGGACAGCAGAGCGATGTGGCCCATCTCGTCGCGGTCGATGGTGGCATCGGGCAGGAAAGCGGTGCGCTTTGCACCTTCAGAGCTGGTGACACCGGCATTGTACAGAGTGCCCTGTGCGATGGCGCTGGTGGGATCCTTCAGCTCGATCATGCCGGCCTCGACCACAGCGGCGATGACGCCGTAATCCGGGTCGCTTGCGGGGACGTCGGAGATCGTGACCGGTGCAGACGGGGCGGTCAGATTCCACAGCTTGCCCAGCATCTTGGCGCACTCGCGCTTGGTGATGGGACGGTTCAGGTCGAGTGCGTCGTTCTCGTCGATGTAACCCTTGGAGGCAGCACGCAGCAGCTCGGCATCATTGGTGGTGCCGGCGATCTCGGCGCTCCGCAGCACCTTGTAGGGGATGCTGGTGTCCCGATTGCCGCTCCGGTCGGTGGAGACGAACTTGATGTACTTTCCGGCCAGATAAGAGGGAACCGCATAGCTGCGGCGGATGCGGAAGAAATGGTAATCGCCGTCGGCGCTGTCCGAGATCAGCCACTTGCTGCTCAGGTCGGTATCTTCGCCGCCCAGCAGGGTGGAGCTGCCCTCAATGCGCTGGCCCGGGACAGGAACGCCGAGGATCTTGGTCTCCACGGGACGGGGGTAGGTCTTGCCGTTGATGGTCACGTTCTCCATGACGGGGTCTTCCCAGTTCAGAGCGCGGATGTCGGTGCCGACGTTGGAGATGTTCACATTGCGGAACACCAGACCAGTGATGGGAACTTCCTCAAAGGCCTCCATGAAGATGCCGTACTCGCCGCCGCTGCTGGTCAGGTTCTCGATGGTGATGTTCTTGAACTGAGGCAGATAATCACCATCACGGCCCACATCGTACAGCATGGTGGCGTGGACGACGGCGTTGCCGACGGATTTGACCTTGGAGTTGCGCAGATAGATGTTCTCCACAGCGCCGCCGCGCTCTGCGTTGGTCTTGAAGCGCAGGGCGTAGTTCAGAGTGGGGCTGTCGAAGGTGTTGTTGTCTGCGAACAGGTTCTTGATGCCGCCGCTCATCTCGCTGCCGCAGGCGATGCCGCCGTGGCCGTCTGCGAAGGTGTTGTTGCGGATGATGAGGTTCTGGGTGGGATGACCGGCCTCGCCCAGCTCACGGCCATCGCGGTTGCGGCCGGCCTTGACGGCGATGCAGTCGTCACCGGTGTTGAAGAAGCAGTTCTCGATCAGGACGTAGTTGCAGTTTTCGGGGTCACAGCCGTCGTTGTTGTAGCCGTGGGTGTCGATGGTGACGCCGCGGGCGGTGAAGTTGGTGCAGAGGACGGGGTTCAGCTCCCACATGGGAGAGTTGGCGATGGTGACGCCCTCGATCAGGACGTTGGTGCACTCGATGGGCTGGTAGAAGTTGGGACGCAGATAGTGGCCTTCGCCGAAGATACGCTCCTCTGCGGGGGTGCCGTTGTCGGTCATCTTGCGCAGCAGCTTGACGTCGTTGTTGCCGGGCTTAGTGATGGTGCCGTCCGGGTTGACGGTACGGGACCAGTTCCACCAGTTGTTCTTGTCGGCCTGACCATCGAGAGTGCCCTTGCCGGTCAGAGCGATGTTCTCCTGCTGATAGGCGTAGATCAGCGGGCTCCAGTTGTACAGCTTGGAGCCTTCGTAGTGGGCGAACACCAGCGGGTAGTTGGCCGGGGTGATGTCCCGGGTGAAGCGCAGGATGGTGTCCTTGCTTTCCAGATGCAGGTTGACGTTGCTCTTGAGGGTGATGGCGCCGACGTCATACACACCGGAAGGGATGACGACCGTGCCGCCGCCGTGGGCGCTAGTCTCGTCGATGGCGCGCTGGATGGCTGCGGTGTCCAGTTTACCGTCGTTGGGGACGGCACCGTAGTCCAGAACATTGACCGTGTAGGCAGGGAATACAGGGTCAGAAATGTGGGTCAGGATCTCTTCGGCCATGTCCCAAGACAGGTCGTTGGAGTTGGTAGCAGCAGGAGTGACCTTGCGCAGGCAATTCTCGTCTGCGGCTGCTGCATGAGGCAGGCTGGAAAGGAGCAGTGCGGCAGAGGTCGCACCGGCAGAGGTGAGAAACTGACGGCGAGTGATTTTTTTCATGATACAATACTCCTTACACTTCGTGCGGGTTGAAGGACGCATCCCTTCGCAGGCGGTGCGCTCCGTAAGATGGCTAAAGTATAGTAAAGATCTCACGAAATTTCAACGGCAGATAAAAAAATGTCCTAGTTTTTTAAAGAAAGTATTGAAATATATCAGTTATCTTGCATAAGATTCCGGAAGACATGGTTTCGGGAGGATGGAAGGGCGGAGGAGGAAAAGGCAAAAAATAACACCAGCGCGGCAGATGTGATACGAGATCGCATCTGCCGCGCTGGTGGCTCGATCCAAAATCAAAAAATGTTCAGCGTCCGCGTCCTGCGCCGCCGCCGTGGCTGCTGCCGCCGCCCATGCCGCCAAAGCTGCCGCCGCTGCGGCCAGCTCCGCCGAAACCGGAGCCGCCGCCCATACCGCCAAAGCCTCCGAAACCGCCTCCACGGGGAGGCCGAGGCCCGCGCGGGCCTCTCGGGCCGCGGGGACCGCCGTAAAAACCGCCGCCGGGGCCGAAGTCATCGTAAGGGCCGCGCGGAGGACGGGGGCCTCTGTGCCGCCGTGCGCCGAACCAGCCGAAGGGACCCCAGTACCAGCCAAAGGAGTGGCCGAGGGGGTGATGAAGACAAAGAAGAGGGCGATGGTCACGATGATATAAGCCAGCAGCTCAAAAAGCCCTCCGATGATGTTTCCCAAAGAGGCGTGTGCCGGATGGCTGGGGTTCGGGACTGCACTTCCGTCGGGAGAAATGGTGGCACCGTTCAGGCTGACGCCATAGACCTCCGCAATGGTGTTTGCCACATTGGTGGCGCAGGTGAGGACGGCAGCGTCGTACTTCTTGGCGGCGAAGTCGTCCTCCATCGTCTGCACGAGGGTGCTTGCCTGATCGGCCAGCATGGTGCTGCGGAAGCCGTCGCCGTAGGTCAGGTAGTAGTCACCGTCGGCGTACTGGGCCGACTGCATCACCAGCAGGATGAGCACGCCGTTGTTCTTGCTGGCGCTGCCGATGCCCCAAGCATTGAAGGCCGCTGTGGCGTAGTCCTCGGTGGTGGCGCTGCCGGTGTAATCCACGGTCAGCACGCCGATCTGTGCACCGTCACAGCTGGCCGAGAGCTGTGCGTTGATGGTCTCAAGCTCGGTGGTGGTGCTGTCGCTCAGGACACCGGCGTCGTCCACGACGCACTTGTCCTTCGGCAGGCTGGGCAGCTGGATGGCGGCAGCAGAAGCTGCCGGGGCCAGCGCCGTGAGGCCCACCACGACAACAAGGAATAGGGCCGCCATCCGGCGGGAGAGCGTTTTCATCGTCTTCATGCGAAAAGTTCCACCTCCTGTACGCCGAACAGCCTGCCCAGCAGATTGGCCGGGAAGCCGCCGACGTCGCTTTGATAGCTCTGGACTGCGTCGTTATAATGCAGGTTGCTGAGGATGGTCTGGGCGCTGTTGAACTGGCTGTACTGCCCCTGCACCGCGCCCATCTTCATGGGGTCTGCGGCCTGCTCCTGCAGTTTCGCGTAGAGCTGGCCGATGGCCGTGCCCAGCGCCTCGTTCGACTGGTAGAGCATGTGCATCCTGCCGCCGGTATAGACGCTCAGCGAGTCCAGTGCGTGGGTCTTGCCGTCGGACTGCACCGCCCCGAGGCAGGCGGAAAAGGAGTCCAGCGCGGCCTGAGCCGTCTGTACCTCGGTGCTGTCAGCGCCCAGCGTATTGGACGCCGTGGTGATGATATTGGCGGCCGTGTTGAGCCGTGTGGTCAATTCCTCATTCAGGGTATAACCGCTGTCTGCGGCCACGCCGGTGGAGAACCAGCCCTTGGCCGCAGCGTACTTGGCCCGGACCTTCGCTCCGCCAAAGCCGACAAAGCACCCCAGCATCACCACGATGCTCAGGATGACGGCCACGGCCTGCCTGCCCAGCGCGGCAGGCAGGGCTTTTTCAAGACCGGCCAGCTTCTGCTGGAAGGGCGTCAGCCGCACCTCCTCCTCGGCAGGCTTTGCGGCACGGTAGCTGGAAGCGTCAAAGCCGCCGGTCGTATTCGGTTGTCTGGAAAAATCTGCGTTTGCCATTTCAGCTCCGGATCTCCATCATCTTCTGTTTCAGCTCATCTTCGATGCGGGTCAGCTCCTGCTCGGCGGCGGCACGCTTTGCGCGGCCCTCGCGCTGGATCTTGTTCAGCTCGTCCAGCGTCTCGATGAGGCTCTTGTTGGTCTGCTGCAGGGTCTCGATGTCCACCACGCCGCGCTGGGACTCCTTGGCCGTCTCGATGGTGCCCATCTTGAGGGCGTCGGCGTTCTTCTTCAGCAGCTCGTTGGTCATGTCGGTGACGGCGCGCTCGGCCTGCATGGCCTGCTGGCTGTGTGCCAGACCCAGCGCCAGCACCATTTGGTTCTTCCACAGGGGGATGGTGTTGACGATGGTGGACTGGATCTTTTCGGCCATCATGGAGTTGTTGTTCTGCAGGAGCCGGATCTGGGGTCCCATTTGTAAGCTGATGGTGCGGGTCAGCTCGAGGTCATAGAGCTTCTTCTCGAACCGCTCGCACTGGTCGGCGAGGTCGCGGGCTTTCTGCGCATCCTCGGGCTGGCCGGAGGCCTTGGCCTTATCCATGGCCTGCTGCAGCTCGTTTGCGCGGAAATCGGCCAGCTTTTTCTTGCCGGCGAGGATATACATACTCAGCTCTTTGAAGTAGGCCATGTTCAGATCGTACATCTTATCCAGCATGGCGATGTCCTTGAGCAGTTGCACCTGATGCTTCTCGAGGGCAGACTGGATGGTCTCGACATTCGTCTCGGCCTTGTTGTACTTGGTCTTCATGCTGTCGAGCTGACTGCCCTTTTTCTTGAAGAAGCCGAGGATGCCTTTTTCCTCCTCGGCGGCGTCGAAGCTCTTCAGCTCGCCGATGAGATCGGTGATCATGCCGCCCACCTCGCCGAGGTCTTTGGTGGACACCTTAGAAAGGGCCGCCTCCGAAAAGTCGCCGATCTTTTTCTGGCAGGCAGAGCCGTACTGGAGCACCTGCTGGCTGTTGGTGATGTCGATCTTCTGGGCGAAGGAGTCCACCATCGCCTGTTCCTCGGGGGTCAGTTTGACCTGCTGCTCGGGCGCGGGGGCCTCGGCAGGCTCCGGCTGCTTTTCCTCCGCAGGGGCTTCCACCGGGTCGAGGGTCAGGGTGGGGACTGCGGGTGCGTCGAGATCGAAATTGAACGTGTTGTCAGCCATGGGGGATTCCTTCCTTTCCAATAAAACGATGCATTCACAAACAAAGGCCCTGCTCTGTACAACCTCTCAGTCTGCTTCGCAGACAAGGCCGGGTTGCGGCTCCCAGCGTCTGCTGCGCTGTCGCTTGCATCCTGCTGGCCGCGGCCCCAACGGCGACTCCCTGTTTCCGCCGCTGGCGGCGGTCGTCGCCGTTGCCCCTTGTAGGGGAGCCTCTGGCGAAGAGGGAAACTTTCCGGTATGCCAAGGCCTCCCCTCGATAGGGGAGGTGGCATCGCGCAGCGATGACGGAGAGGTTTGGCCTCAACTCAGCCCTTGTCCTTTGAGCATATTCTGCAATACTGTCAGGTCTGCCGAGAGATCCATGCTCTCGGCGGCATACAGCGCATCCAGCTGGTTCTCGAATGCGGTGGCGATGGAGGCCGCGTTGTGCTCCACCTCCGACCGGATGGCGGCGGCGTTTTCGCCCCGCACGCCCTGACGGGCGAGTCTGGCGTACTGCTCGAGGATGTTCACCGCGTCGGGCAGGTAGTAGTTCGCAAAGCGGCGCACCTGCTTGGCCTTGGCGGGGCTGGTCTCCACCGTCTCCACGATGGAGCGGCCCGCCTTTTCCATCCGGGTCATGGCGGCGGAAAGCTCCGGGTCGGGCAGAGCCTCGTTCAGTGCGTGGAGGGCGTCCAGCTTCTGCTGGATGTCGGCCAGCATCTCGTCCACGTCGCCGCTGCCGGTGTGGAAGGGCACTTCGTGCTCCACCACCCGGGGCGGGCAGACTTTCTGGGCCGCACCAAAGGCCGCGCCAGCGCAGCCCAGCGCCACCAGCAGTGCCCACAGCTTATAGACCGGCAGCACGGCACACAGCACCGCGAACACCAGCGCCGCTGCATACCACGGCAGGACGCTGGGTTTTGTGGTGCGGATCACTTTGCTCATGGGGGTTCTCCTTTCCCGAAGGGGCCGGCTGCCCCTTGTACTCTTCCATAATAAATCCTTTTCTCCATAAAACGCAAGCGTTTCATGAATAATTTACAGGTTCGAAACGGTTATATAATCTTTGAGGGCCGCGCCCCAGACCTCCCGCAGCTTTTCGGGGCGGCAGGCGGCGTTGGCGGGGCTGGTGCTGGGCAGCTTGACTGCCGGGATGCCGGACACCGGCAGCAGATACTTTGTATAGATGCGGTGGGCCGTGGCCCCGTTGCAGAACACCGCCTCGATGGGCGCTTTGGCTAAGAGAGAGGCAATGTCGTTGGGCACGACATCCCGGATGGAGGCGTCCGACGCGCCGGTGATGGTGCAGCTTTCCAGCGTGTCCCAGAGGGCGAGGCCGTGGCGGAGGATGAGGCCCTTTTTGGCCTCGATGTCCTCCCGGGCGGGGACAGGCTCGCCGGTGAGGGCGGCCATCATGGGCCAGAAGCGGTTCTGTGGGTGGCCGTAATAGAAGGCCATCTCCCGGCTCTTGGGGCTGGGCCATGTGCCGAGGATGAGGGCGCGGCTGCTCTCGGAATAGACCGGTGCGAAGCTCATCGTTCCATCGTCTCCCACGCAGAGCCGAGGTTGCGGCTGGACGGCTCTGCCCTCGGGCCGTCGAACCACAGCTCTTCGATGAGGGCGGAAAGACCGTCCTCCCGCACATCGCCGATGATGCGGTCGGCGGCGGCTTTGGCGTCGTCGGTGCCGTTGGACATACAGCAGCCGAGGCCGGCGGCCTTCAGCATCTCCACGTCATTGGCGGAGTCGCCCGCCGCCACGGCCTCGGCGAGGGAGAGGCCCATCTTCTCGCAGAGGTCTGCGAGGCCCGCGCCCTTGTCGATCCCACCCCGCACGATGTCATAGAAGTGGGAGCCGTCGGGCAGCTGGCCGCCCGTCTGCATGAAGTGAAGGCCGAGGTGGCCGTACTTTTCGTGGAACCGCTCCAGCGCCCCCTCGGGGAAGAGGCAGAACGCCGCGTGGGGCATATCGATGAGGTGGCGGTCCTGGTCTTCGCCGTCCACGCAGTCCAGACCGACGCTGTTCATCTGGGTGTAACAGCTGCGGAGCGTCTCATACTCGCAGTAAGCATAGTATGCGTCCCGGAAATTGAATTGCAGCGGATAGTTGTAATCCTCGCAGAAATCCACCAGCGCGTACATCTCCTCGTTGGTCATGGGATGCTCGGCGACGATGGTGCCGTTTCGGTCCACGACACAGGCACCGTTGCAGGTGATGGCGTAGTCGAACCGGATGCCGCCCAGCTGGCCTTTCCGGTTGATGGCAGACCATGCCCGGCCGGTGCTCAGCACGAACTTTCCCCCGGAGGCCTGAAGTTTCTTCACGGCCTTGACTACCGCCGGGCGGGGCTGGCTCTCACCGAAGGGGACGAGGGTGTTGTCATAATCGCTTGCGAGGATCTTATACTGCATGGTGTTCTCCTTACTATACTTCTGTATGAGCTGAGTATATCACAAAATGGGGGATTTGTCTCAAGAATATGCCGTTAAAAGCCTCTCCCTTTGGGAGCAACAGCTCTGACCGCCGCCAGTGGCGGAAACAGGAAAGAGCTGTTGGGGCCGCGGCCAGCAAGACGCAAGTGCCTTTCAGAGCACGAAGCGGATGCTGGGTGCCGCAACCCGGGCTGTGGCAATGCGAAGCAAAGACAGAGAGGGCAAGGCTGTGAAGAGAAAGGCTTTTTTTCACGATAAAAGAAAACATCCGCACTCCCCCGTTCAGAGAAGAAATGCGGATGCTGAAAAATAGAAAGCTCAGACGATAAACGCGACCACGATCTGGATGCCCACGCCCACAGCTGCGCCGCAGGCCCACGTCAGACCGGTGATGAAGAGGTTCTGCTTCCACGAGGGGTTCGCCCGCCACAGCACAGCGAGGCCCACGCCTGCGCCGGTGCACAGACCGGCAACGAGGCTCGAGAAGCGGAGCGCACCCTCGACATAGAGCTGGGTCAGGAGGACGCTGGCGGCGCAGTTGGGCACGAGACCCACCAGCGCGGCCATCACCGGCTGGAAAAAGCCCATCCGGCCCAGCACGGCGGCAAAGACGTCCTCGCCCACGCCCTCGACGATGAGGCCGAACACAAGGCTGAAGGCGAAGATAAAGACGAAGATCTCGAGGGTGTGGCGGAGCGCGGCCTTCCAGATGGGCTGGGGCTGGCCCTGCTCATCGCTGTGCTCCTCGTGGCAGTCTACCTCATCGGCGTGGCCGGTGTAGCCGCCCCGCAGGCTGCGGGGCAGGGCCTTGCGGAGGACGAAGTCCAGCATAAAGCCCACAAAGATGGCGTAGACGACCTTAATGACCATCAGCAGAGCCAGCTTGTCCCAGTAGGCGGGCATGGACACCAGCAGGGGGATGGCCTCGTCGCTGGTAGCAAGATAGACGGCCATCAGCGTGCCCAGCGTGATGACGCGGGAGGCGTAGAAGTTGGATGCGATGGCCGAGAAGCCGCACTGGGGCACGCAGCCCAGAACGGCCCCCGGGACAGCGCCCCAGCGTCCGCCGCCGGCCAGCAGAGTCTCGATGCGCTCGCCGTGGCGGGTCTCCACATATTCAATAAAGAGATAGGCTAAAAACAGGAAGGGGAGCATCTTGGCGGTGTCCACCAGAGACTCGGCCAGTACATCCAGAAAAAGTTCCATCGTGATACCTCGTGATTGATGATAAAGTATGGGGAAGGTGTGTTCCGCCGAAAATTTGCTTTAGTTGCCTAAATTGCAACCTGATTGCATTTTAGGCGCAGGAAAGAGTATACACGCATTCTGAGTGAAATGCAAGACCAAAATGCAATCTTTTTGCATTTTTCGAAAAAGAATGACTTTTTAAAACTTTTTGAAAGGAAATCGGATAAAACCTATTGACAATGTGGGTATAGGAGGATATAATGCAAGCAACAAAACTACACGCCTTGTAGGTTGAGTGGAAATTCAGAAAGGAGGGTACTCAAATGACGCTGATCTGGAAAAATCTTCTGCACGCCAACTTCCGCTGTGGGCGAATGTACAGCGCCCGGGCTGAGAAAGAAACTCTGAGCCAAAGCTGTACGGTGCCCTCTATGCCGCGAATGCGCGAGCGAATGTGACGCCCAAGACAGACAAAAGGTTCTGAGTGGAGAACGATTTCTTTGCCCGGCAGACGAAAGGTGAGAACTCCCACGCTGCCGGGTATTTTTATGAGTTAAAATAATACTTTGAGTACAAATAGAGAGGGAAAATACTATGTCTGATTATAAGTTTGAGACTCTGCAGCTCCATGTTGGTCAGGAGCAGGCCGACCCCGCCACCGATTCCCGCGCCGTCCCCATCTACCAGACCACCTCCTACGTCTTCCGCAACAGCCAGCACGCCGCTGACCGCTTCGGTCTGGCCGACGCCGGAAACATCTATGGCCGTCTGACCAACTCCACGCAGGACGTGTTCGAGAAGCGCATCGCGGCGCTCGAGGGCGGCGTCGCTGCTCTGGCCACCGCTTCCGGCGCGGCGGCCATCACCTACACCATCGAGGCGCTGGCGCAGGCCGGCGACCACATCGTGGCCCAGAAGACCATCTATGGCGGCAGCTACAACCTGCTGGAGCACACCCTGACCCAGTTCGGCGTCACCACCACCTTCGTGGATGCACATGACCTGAAAGAGGTCGAGAATGCGATCCAGCCCAACACCAAGGCTGTCTACCTCGAGACTCTGGGCAACCCCAACAGTGACATCCCCGACATCGACGCCATCGCGGCCATCGCCCACAAGCACGGCCTGCCGCTGGTCATTGATAACACCTTCGGCACCCCGTACCTCATCCGTCCCATCGAGCACGGCGCGGACATCGTCGTCCACTCGGCCACCAAGTTCATCGGCGGCCACGGCACCACGCTGGGCGGCATCATCGTGGACAGCGGCAAGTTTGACTGGAAGGCCAGCGGCAAGTACGGCAACATCGCTGCCCCCAACCCCAGCTACCACGGCGTGTCCTTTGCGGACGCCGCCGGCCCTGCCGCCTTTGTCACCTACATCCGCGCCATCCTGCTGCGTGATACCGGCGCTACCATCTCTCCCTTCAACGCTTTCCTGCTGCTGCAGGGCACCGAGACCCTGAGCCTGCGCATCGAGCGCCATGTGGAGAACACCAAGAAGGTCGTGGAATTCCTTGCCAACCATCCGCAGGTCGAGAAGGTCAACCACCCCTCGCTGCCGGAACACCCCGACCACGCCCTGTATGAGAAGTACTTCCCCAACGGCGGCGCTTCCATCTTCACCTTCAACATCAAGGGCGGCCGCACCGAGCATATCGACGACATCATCGCTGACCTCGAGGCAGGCTTCGCAGCCGTCCGCGGCGAATAACTCCGGCGTTTCTTCCGTCCCCCGGAAGCAAGCCCCCTGAAAATGCTATTTTCTCCTCCATTCTCCTGAATTGCATAATAGAAGCGGCCAGCCGCCCTGTGTCTTGCAGGGCGGCTGGCCTGCTGTTTGCGGAATGACCGTCTGGCTCAGTGTGCAGTCATTCCGTTTTATATAAAACCACCCCCGCACAGCTTGCGCCGCGCGGGGGTGTGAGGGGAGAGGATGTTTCAGGGATTATTCGTTGCCGGGGAAGTGGGGGATGCCGTCAAAGCCCTTCTGCAGGTCGGCGTCGGTGGGGATGCAGTCGGTCATCTTGCCGTCGTGGAACTTCTCGTAGGCCACCATGTCGAAGTAGCCGGTGCCGGTGAGGCCGAAGACGATAGTTTTTGCCTCGCCCGTCTCCTTGCGCTTGAGAGCTTCGTCAATGGCGACGCGGATGGCGTGGCTGCTCTCCGGGGCGGGCAGGATGCCCTCGATGCGGGCAAACTGCTCTGCTGCCTCAAAGACGCTGGTCTGCTCCACGCTGGTGGCCTCCATCAGGCCGTCGTGGTAGAGCTGGCTGAGGATGCTGCTCATGCCGTGGTAGCGCAGGCCGCCCGCGTGGTTGGGGCTGGGGATGAAGCCGGAGCCGAGGGTGTACATCTTGGCCAGCGGGCAGACCATGCCGGTATCGCAGAAGTCGTAGACAAATTTGCCGCGGGTGAAGCTGGGACAGCTGGCCGGCTCGACGGCGATGAAGCGGTAGTCGGCCTCGCCCCGCAGCTTCTCGCCCATGAAGGGGCTGATGAGGCCGCCGAGGTTGCTGCCGCCGCCGGCGCAGCCGATGATGATGTCAGGCTTGACGCCCAGCTTGTCGAGGGCGGTCTTGGTCTCGAGGCCGATGACGCTCTGGTGGAGCAGTACCTGATTCAGTACACTGCCCAGCACATAGCGGTAGCCGGGGGTGGAGGTGGCGACTTCCACGGCCTCGCTGATGGCACAGCCGAGACTGCCGGTGGTGTCGGGGTGCTCGGCAAGGATCTTGCGGCCCACATTGGTGGTCATGCTGGGGCTGGGAGTGACCGATGCGCCGTAGGTGCGCATGACCTCGCGGCGGAAGGGTTTCTGCTCATAGCTCACCTTGACCATGTAGACCTTGCAGTCCAGCCCGAAGTAGCTGCAGGCCATGGAGAGGGCGGTACCCCACTGGCCCGCGCCCGTTTCGGTGGTCACGCCCTTGAGGCCCTGTTTCTTGGCGTAGTAAGCCTGCGCGATGGCGCTGTTCAGCTTGTGGCTGCCGCTGGTGTTGTTGCCTTCGAATTTATAGTAGATCTTCGCCGGGGTGCCGAGGGCCTCTTCCAGTCGGTAGGCGCGGCACAGAGGACTCGGACGGTACATCCGGTAGTATTCCCGGATCTCGTCCGGGATGGGGATGTAGGCCGTGGTGTCGTCCAGTTCCTGCTGTACCAGCTCATCGCAGAAAACGCCGTCCAGCTCCTTGGCCGTCATGGGCTTGAGGGTGCCGGGGTTCAGCAGGGGAGCGGGCTTGTTTTTCATATCGGCCCGCACATTGTACCATGCGGTGGGCAGCTCCGATTCTTCCAGATAAAACTTGTACGGGATGTTCGCTTCGGTCTTCATAAGGCTTGTCCTTTCCGGGCCGGATGCATATGCCGGCCCTTGCTTGCGGGACAAGAGGGAAAAATAAAAACCGCTCCTGTCCCAAAACACATTGCGTGAATTGGGACAAGAGCGGATAAAATACTCCTGCGGTGCCACCCAATCTTGACAGGAATGACCCTGCCCACTCGTGATATGCCAACACATACCGGCTTTGTTCACGGAGACGCTCTCCGTCGCCCCTACTGCGCATAAAAATGCGGTTCGGTTTGCCCTCAAAAGCCCATTCTCATCCGCGCCCACACTGCCCGGTCTCAGCTGCCCCGGTGCTCTCTGTACTGGTGAGTTTTGCGGTGGTACTTATGCTTTCTCACTGGTTTGGTGGGATTTTATCACCTCACGAAAGTGAAGTCAATACCTTTTCTGAAAAAATTTTGAGAGGCGGAAAGCGAAGTCGTACTACTACCTGAAACCTGCGCGAGGGGGATGAACACCAGCCGCCCCCGGGGGCTGTACACCACTCCGGGAGAGCAGCTGTAGAGCAGAAAGAGGGCCGCTGCGGCTGCTGCCAGAAGGAGCAGAAGCCCCCGATGATGGAACGATAGAACACGATGCCCGGGCCGCTGACGCCGCATACAAGACCCCTCCCTTTCTCGTTTGGCCCATCCTATGCCCGCTGGAGCGGCGGTGTGCGATTGTGCCGGGACGAAGAGTGTGGTACACTATAGCCATCAAGATTTTTGTGATACGGAGAGACTTATGCTGACCATTACACTGCTGGGCACGGCGGCCACCATGCCCCTGCCCGACCGCGCACTCACGGCGGCGGTGGCCGAATGCGGAGGGCATAGCCTTTTGCTCGACTGCGGCGAGGGCACCCAGACCGCCGCCCGCCGGGCCGGGGTCAACCTGATGAAGCTGGACGCCATCTGCCTGACCCACTACCACGGCGACCACATCTTCGGCCTGCCGGGGCTTCTGCAGACGCTGGGCTGTCAGGGCCGTACCCGCCCGCTGGCGCTGTACGGCCCGAAAGGCCTCGGCGAGGTCTGGGCCGCGCTGCGGGTGCTGACCGGGCCGCTGCCCTATCCGGTCTGCCCCGAGGTGCTGGATGCCCCGGCGGCGCTCCGGGAGCGCTTCGGCGGCTGGCCGCAGGGGGCAAAGCTGACTCCTGTCCCCACCCGCCACCGGGTCACGAGTCAGGGCTACCGCCTCGATCTGCCCCGGGCCGGGCGTTTTTCGCCCGAGAAGGCCCGGGCGCTGGGGGTGCCGGTGCAGCAGTGGAAGACGCTTCAGCAGGGCCAGAGCGTTGCGCTGGCCGACGGCAGCAGAGCAGCGCCGGAATCGGTCCTCGGCCCGGCCCGGCAGGGTCTGAGCTTCCTCTTTTCGGGGGACACGGCTCCCTGCGCCGCGCTGGAGCAGGCCGCAGCGGGGGTGGACCTTCTGCTCTGCGACGCCACCTACGCCCTGCCCGAACAGGCCGCACAGGCGAAGCAGTACGGCCACAGCACCTTCGGCCAGAGCGCGGCCCTCGCTGCAAAGGCCGGTGCAAAACGGCTCTGGCTCGTCCACTATTCGCCCATGATCACCGACCCGGAGGAGGAGCTTGCGCAGGCCCAGAGCCTCTTCCCGGCGGCGGAGTGCGGCTTCGACGGCAAGAGCATTGCGCTTCAGTATGAGGAGGAAGGCGAATGAACATCGTTCTGGAACCCGGTGCCGCCGCCCTTCTGGATGAGCTGCACCGGGCAGGCTTTGGGGCCTACGCCGTGGGCGGCTGTGTCCGGGACAGCCTGCTGGGCCTTGCGCCCCACGACTGGGATCTCTGCACTGCTGCCCGCCCCGGGCAGGTGATGGAGCTGTTCGGAGAAGACCGGTGCATCCCCACCGGCTTGCAGCACGGCACCGTCACCGTCAAGCGGGATGGAAAGCTGTATGAGATCACCACCTTCCGCACCGAGGGCCGCTATTCCGATGGCCGCCACCCCGACAGCGTGGCCTTTGTGCCCGACCTCCGGGAGGATCTGGCCCGGCGGGACTTTACCATCAACGCGATGGCCTACAGCGCTGAGGAGGGCTTGTGCGACCCCTTCGGCGGGCGGGAAGACCTTGCCCGGGGCGTGGTGCGGGCGGTCGGTGAGCCGCTGCGCCGCTTCGGGGAGGACGCCCTGCGCATCCTGCGGCTCTACCGCTTTGCGGCCCGGTTCGGCTTTGCCATCGACGAAGCCACCGAGGCGGCGGCAAAGCAGCTGGCTTCCCACCTCGACTGTGTGTCGGCAGAGCGCATCGAGGAGGAGCTGAACAAGCTTCTGGCCGCACCACAGCCGGGGGCATACCTTGAGCCGGAGGTGCTGGCTTTCGTCCTGCCCGAGCTGCCGCCGGAGGAACTGACAAAAGCCCGGAGGCGGATCGATGCCCTTCCGGCGGGGACGGAGCAGGTGTCTGCCCGCTGGGCGGCGCTGCTGCTGCCGCTGGGTGAGACGGGGGCGAGGAAAGCGCTCAAACGCCTGAAGTGCTCGAACGCCAGGATAGATGGAGCGGCGGCGCTGGTGCGTGAGTGTGGAGAGAAAACTCCCGACACGCTGGATAAGTGTGATCTGTGCTTGCAAGCCAAGCGTCTGCTGGGAAAATATGACCTCCATACCGTGCAGCAGCTGACGGCCCTCTGGACGGCCCTTGCGCCGGAAGAAAAGGCGTCGTTCGATGCCCTGCGGGCCGAGGCCGAAGCGCTGACGGCGCAGGGGGCCTGCTGCCGCATCTCCCAGCTGGCCGTGAATGGCCGCGACCTGATGGCGGCGGGCGCTGCGCCCGGGCCGGGCCTGCGGCGGGTGCTGAAAGCGCTGCTGGAGGAGGTCATCACGGGCCGCCTGCCCAACGAAAAGACGGAGCTTCTGGCCTTCGCGGCCGGATTTTCTGCGTCTTGACAAGAGAAAGAAGCTGCGGTAGTATATATCTACTGTTTTAGTGTGTTATAACAAAAAGAGGAACAGAATGACAGAAACACAGAACACTTCCCGCCGCCCCGGTGCCCTCATCGCCATGAGCGGCGGTGTGGATAGCTCGGTGGCGGCATGGCTCATGCAGCGGGACGGCTTCGACTGCACCGGCATCACCATGCGCCTCACCCGCAACGAGGCCGTGGACACCGAGGGGCTGCACACCTGCTGCTCCGAGCGGGACATCGAGGACGCCGCCGAGGTGGCCTATACGATGGACATCCCCTACGAGGTGCTGGACTTCACCGCCGATTTTCAGGAGAAGATCATCGACAAGTTCATCCGGGTCTACGAGGCCGGCGGTACGCCCAATCCCTGCATCGACTGCAACAAGTATATGAAGTTCGACCACCTGCTCCGCTGGGCCGAGGCCCACGGGCTGGACTATGTGGTCACGGGCCACTACGCCCGGGTGGAGCAGGACGAGGCCACCGGCCGCTGGCTGCTGAAAAAGGGGCTGGACGAGGGCAAGGACCAGAGCTATGTGCTCTACAACCTCACGCAGGCGCAGCTGGCTCACGTCCGTCTGCCGCTGGGCGGGCTGCACAAGAGCGAGGTGCGCGCCATCGCCGAGGAGCAGGGATTCGTCAACGCCCGCAAGCACGACAGTCAGGACATCTGCTTCGTGCCCGATGGCGACTATGCTCGCTTTATGGAGGACTTCACCGGCAAACACTATCCGGCGGGCGATTTCCTCGACGTCAGCGGAAAAAAGGTGGGCACCCACAGCGGCGCGGTGCGGTACACCATCGGCCAGCGGAAGGGGCTGGGCCTTGCCATGGGCGCGCCGGTCTACGTCTGCGCCAAGGATATGCAGGCCAACACCGTCACCGTCGGCCCGGAGGCGGAGCTGTTCGATACCATCGTCTACGCCGACGAGGTGAACTGGATCGCCATCCCGGAGCTGACCGGGCCGCTGCGGGTGACGGCCCGCACCCGCTACCATCAGGTCGAGCAGCCCGCCACCGTCTACCCGGCAGGGCCGGACGGCTTCCGGCTGGAATTTGACCAGCCCCAGCGCGCCCCCACCCCCGGGCAGGCCGTCGTGCTGTATCAGGGGGATACCGTCCTCGGCGGAGGGACCATCGTGCGGGTGGCGAAGGGATAAGGAGAGCGGCCTAGCCCTCTCAGGCGCTTCGCGCCAGCTCTCCCAAAGGGAGAGCCTGAAGCCTGACCGTCAGGCCCTGCCTCTCCCTTTGGGAGAGGTGGATTTGCGAAGCAAAGACGGAGAGGGCAAGCCCGTGAATGTTGAAAGTAGAACCTAAAGGAGAACGTATATGCAAGACCAGTATTCCCGCACCCAGATGCTGCTGGGCGCGGAGGCAATGACCAAGCTGCACAATTCCCGCGTGGCCGTGTTCGGCGTGGGCGGCGTGGGCGGCTATACCGTGGAGGCGCTGGCCCGCAGCGGCGTGGGTGCCCTCGACCTCATCGACGATGACAAGGTCTGTCTGACCAACCTGAACCGCCAGATCATCGCCACCCGCAAGACCGTGGGCAAATATAAGGTGGATGTGGCGGAAGAGCGGGTCCACGACATCGACCCCGACATCAAGGTCACGACCTACAAGACCTTCTTCGGCCCCGAGACGCAGGACAGCTTCGATTTCACCCAGTTCGACTATGTTGTGGACGCCATCGACACCGTCACCGGCAAGCTCGCGCTGGTCATGAAGTGCAAGGAGGCCGGTGTGCCCATCATCTGCTCCATGGGTGCAGGCAACAAGATGGACCCCACCCGCTTCGAGGTCACGGACATCTACAAGACCTCCGTCTGTCCGCTGGCCAAGGTCATGCGCACCGAGTGCCGCAAGCGGCGCATCAAGCACCTGAAGGTCGTCTACTCCAAAGAGCCTGTCATGACCCCCATCGAGGACGATTCCATCAGCTGCAAGCAACACTGCATCTGCCCTCCGGGCACCCAGCGCAAGTGTACCATCCGCCGCTCCGTCCCCGGCTCCAACGCCTTTGTGCCGTCGGTCGCGGGCCTCATCATCGGCGGTGAGGTCGTGAAGGACCTCGTGGGCTTCGTCCCCCTGAAGGGCTGATATTTGATAAAATAACAAAACGGCAGGTGCGTCGCACCTGCCGTTTTCTTTGTTATGGGATGATCTTTACTGCTCAGGAGCAGCGAATGCGATGGGGGTAGCGCCTGCGGCTGCGTCCACGCTCTTCAGGGAGATGGGCGTGGTCTCGTAGTGCAGGGTCTCGAAGCTCTGGGTGCTGCCGTCCTCATTTTGTTGAAAAAATCAAGAGATTTATGCGCAGAATGTACAACAAAGTGATAACTGTTACTAAAATGAAATAAAACCTTCACACCGTCAGCTGCGGTTCAGCCTCCGCTGCGCCAGTCCGAAGCCGATGGCGCTGGCGGCGAAGGTGGCGTAATAGCTGGCCAGCCGGTAGAACATCAGCAGGCTCATGGACGCAGCATCGGGGAGGAAGCTGCCGTACACCAGCAGAAAGGCCGCCTCCACCGACCCCATGCCCGCCACGTTGGGCAAAGCGTTGGAGACGAAGAGGGTCAGCGCGGCGAGGAGCTGCACCTGCCAGAAGCGCAGCCCGGCGTCCAGCCCCATGAAGCGCAGCCCCATCCACGGCAGGCAGAAGAGCAGAAAGAGTTTGAGCAGATGGACGCCCAGAATGGCGGCGCAGCGGGCTTTGTCCGCCAGCAGATGGCGGCTCTCGGTGCTCAGGGTGTCCAGCTGCCGGAGCCAGTCGGCCCGGCGCTCGGCCCAGCGGCCTGTGTCGGGCAGAAAATGCAGCAGCCACCGGGCCAGACGCTGCACCACCGGCAGGGCGCAGAGGGCGATCAGCCCCACGATGACCCCTGCCACCACGGCGTAGGCTGCGGGCAGATACCGCAGCACGCCGTCCGAGTGGGCCGCCAGCCAAGGGCGGCCTGCCAGAAGCAGCAGGGTGGTGTAAAGGAGGATGGCCGTCTTGTGAAAGACATATTGCAGGGTCATGAGGCCTACGCCCGGGCCGACGTCCAGACCCTGGCGGTGGAGATACCACGTCTGGAAGGGGACAGACCCCGCGCCGAGGCCCACCACATTGCCGAAGGTGCCCATCCATGCGTTGTCGATGCCGTGGCGCAGAGAGAACCGGGGCAGGCGGCTGCGGACGATGAGCCAGCTGACGACGCCCTCCAGCAGCGGATAGCTCAGGCCCACGGCCAGCGCCAGAACCCCCTGCCAGAAGGTGAGCTGGCCCAGTGCAGCGGAGATCTCGGCCCAGTGCTCCCGGAAAATGAACACCACGATGCCGGTCAGCAGGGCCAGAACGCCCAGCGAGAGCAGGGTCTTCCGGCGGGAAGGGGCGGGGGAGGCGGACGAACTCATGGGGGAAACTCCTTTCAACAAAAACGGACTGGGATAAACTCTGGGAAGAGTATACCACAGTCCGGAGGTGAATTTGTGAAAAGATGCCAAATTTTTTGCCTCAATTTTGGCAGAGTGATAAAGTGGATTCGCCGGTAAGCTCCCGGACCGCCTGCTTCAGGCCATCGGCAAAGGCCTGCTTCGAGTAGTGGCGTTCATACAGGTCGCGGCAGGCCTGCCGCATGGCGGCCAGTTTTTCCGGGTGATCGATGGCCCATGCCAGACGCTCCGCCAGCTTTTCGGGGTCGTCGTCCTCGTAGACGAAGCCGTCCACCCCCTCGGTGATGAGTCCGGCGGTGCCGGTGTGCTCCGACACGATGGCGGGCTTGCCGAAGATGAGGCCCTCGGTGACAAAGGTAGGCATGGGGTCGTCGCGGGAGGCGCAGACGAGGCAGGTGCACTGAGCCATCAGGCTCTTGATCTCATCCCGGGTCAACCGCTTGACGTAGAAGACGTTGTCGGGGCAGTCCGCCGTCAGGCTGCGCACGGCGTCCATCATCTCCGGCTCGGCGGCCTTGCCCACAAAGAGGAAGGAGGCTTTTTTCATCGTCTCCGGCGGCAGCAGCCGGATGGCCTTGCAGAAGATGTCCTGCCCCTTCCGGTTCTCGAAGGAGCCGACGGTGGCGAAAAGGGGACGCCCGCCCGCATAGCTCAGGTCATAGTGGGCGAATTTCTCGGAGGCATAGTCCGGCAGGCCGTAGATGAGAGGCCGGATGTTGAACTCCGGCCGCACCGAGTGCATGGCGTTGGCGGCGTGGCTGCCGACGGAATAGACCCGGATGTTCTCTCCCAGCTCTTTGGGGATCTGGTGGGCGATATGGGGGTAGCCCGCGAAGGCGTCGTGGAGCCACCAGAGCACCGGCACCCGTGCCCCGCTTAAGGCACGGACAGCCCGGGCCTCGACGACAGTATTGGCGAGGACGAAGTCGGCGCAGAGGGCCAGCCCCCACAGCAGGGGAGACTGGACGCAGCCGCGCCGGGTGATGACGACAGCCCCGGCTTCGAGGAAGAGCGGCATCGAGCCGCTGTCCTCCGGGCCGAGGACGACCACCTCGTAGCCCATGCTGCGCAGCACCGGCACAGCGCTGACCAGCACGATGGGTGCGCCGGTCATGTCCAGCAGGTGGCTCATGATGAACACCCGCTTCCCCTTCATCGACCAGACATCCTCGGCACAGATGTCCCGCTCGTAGTGGGCCAGCGCCAGCGGGAGACAGATGTGGTTCCGGTTGAGCTTTGCCGCCAGCGTCAGCAGCTCGGCGGGGTTCCCGGGGTCACGGGCCTCGGCCAGACAGCGCAGCAGCAGCTCCCGGGAGACGAGGGCGCAGCCCGGGCAGGCCGCAAAGCTGGGGCTGTGGTAGAGGGCAGTGGCACCTGCATAGCCGAAGACGGCATCACTGGTGACGTAGTCTGCGCCGCTGCGCAGCGCATCCGCAAAGCAGGACAGGGCCGTGGGCATCAGGCTCAGGTCTTCTTTCGCCAGCAGCACGCCGCGGGCGCTGCCCAGACTCCCGCTGGAAAGGTCCTCCGCCAGCAGGAACTTGCGGTGGAGCTGGTCGCGCAGGGAGGCTTCCAGCGAGGCCCTCCGCCCCGGTGCGTAGACGGCGAGAAAGACGTCCTGTGTATCAAGATATTCCTGCTTGGCGAGCTGTGCCCGCTGCAGGGTGGTATAACGGCTGTACATCCCGGTCCTCCTCTCAGCTGCCACGATGGAACAGGCTCACCAGACGGCGGAGGGGCAGCGTGAGCTTCCAGCTGCTGGACGAAAGGACATTTTCCAGCGAGTTTTCGTAGGCCCGGCTCCGGGCGGTCAGCTCGGCGTTGGCCTGATGCAGCTCGGAGATGTTCTTCTGCAAGGCGTCGATGACCTGCTTCTGGTCGGAAGAGGTCTTTTCCAGCTGGTCCAGATGTTTCTGCTCACAGACGCGGGTCTTCTGGAAATACTGCACGCCCTCCAGCACTGCGGCGAAGAGCGGGTCGCCTGCCAGCGCCTCCAGCGGGAAATAGCCGTAGCTCACGCCCAGCTTCATCCCGGCGGGGAAGCGGTTCATCCCTTCCAGCATGAAGTTGGGGTCGTCGTTCAGGAAAAGGATGCCGTCGCCGTGGAGCGGCACGCCGTTCACCGGGCGGCAGAGGATGCGGTCGTCCGAAAAGACGAAATTGGTGATGCAGCAGGGCAGCTCGCCCGGGTCGAAGCGGAGATTGACGGCGGCCTCGGGCAGCTCGAAGGTGGCCGTCACCATCCCGTTCATCTCGTCGTATTCGTAGTCCGGGGCTTTGACGGTGTCCCTCTGGGAAAAGCCGAAGCCGGCATCGAAGTAGAGCAGCGGCTGCACCAGCGCAGGTGAGTCGGCCTGCATCTCTTTCTGGGGGTGGGTGGCGTAGAAGGTCTGCAGCTGCTTTTCCAGCTCAAGGCAGCGCTGGGCCAGCCGCGAGGTACCCTCATCCGCAAGCCTGAGCTGCTGTTCCAGATCCGCAATGCGGCTGCGCAGAGCCGCTTCAGGAGTATCGTTCATCATTACCGGGGCCTCCTCAAATTTATCGCAAGGCGTACAACCCTCGCTGCAAGCCCATGCATCGAACTAATATAGTCTGCCCTGAAAAAGGGCCGGATACCAAAGCGCTGTATCTTTAGTGTTTTGCCGCATAATGGCGGCTCTTGTCCCGTCGCCGGGGCTTGTCCGCAGTCTTGCCGCCCCGGAGCTTCCGGCCCAGCTCTTTCCGCCGCATCAGAAGCTCGGTAATGGCGAAGATGGACGCCAGCGAGAGCACGAACTGCAAAAGCATCCCCTGCACCGGACGGTCGGCGTATTTCGCCGCCATCAGATACCACGGGATAGCCGTCAGCTCCACGGTGTGGATGCAGAAGATGAAGAGCGAGCGCCGCCCCACCCACTCGATGGCGTGGGAGATGGGGCCGTCCACCCGGCGCTGCAATTTCAGGAAGAGCCGGATGATGCCGTAGCCCACTGCGCCGTCCAGAAAGATGCTCACAGGCCCCATCGTCCACTCGCCCAGCGAGACGCAGTCGGTGCTCTGGGTCAGCAGGACGCCTGCCACGACGCCCAGCGCCGCCGCGATCAGCCCGGCTCTGGCCCGGCCGGAAAGGGGCGTCTCAAACAGGCGGCGCTTCTTGGCCAGATAGCCGATGTAGAGGTAGGGCAGCGATACCATGCCCTGCGCGATGCAGAAGGGGGCCTCCCACACCAGCGTGATGCCCCAGCCCAGCAGGGTGACGCCGATGACGGCCGGGGTTATGTACCGCTCGGGGAAGATGTCGAGAAGGACATCGAGAAGGATCCACGCCAGCATCAGGGCCACCAGATACCACATCGGCCCGCAGGAGAAGAACTCCTGCCCGAAGTAAGAGGCCGTGTGGGGCAGCCCCAGCAGGAAGCCGCCCAGTACCTTGCCCGACTGGGTGATGGCGTTGGGCCACGAGCCGAAGGCTGCGTGGTGGATGAGGCAGTGGAGCACGGTGGTAGCCGCTGCCGTATAAAGGTAAGGCTTGAGCAGGGTCTTGACCTGCTGCTCGATGCATTTGTGGATGGAGCGCTTGCGGAAGCCGTAGCCGCTGGCGATGAAGAAGGCGGCCATCAGCGCTTCGCGGTAGGCGAAGAGTGCAAAGGCGAAGGGGGTGACGTCGTCGGTGCCGAGGGGGTAAAGCTCTGCCGTGTGGGCAAAGACGATGGCCAGCATTCCGATGCCTTTCAGCAGGTCGAACATGCCAAGGCTGCTTACGGTGCGGGGCTTGGTGCCTTCCATATAAGGGGTCCTCCTTGTAGTGCGCCGCCTGTCCCGGAGGCCCTGAAAGGCCGTGTTTTGGGCGCGATAGATAAAAATATGAAGCTCGGCGGGGAGCTTTTTTGCCAAATGATATAAACAGTATAATGCTTTTTGGGGCTTCTGTCAATTTGCAGGGGACGAAGCTTCCGGGCAAAGTTTCGTCCTGACGAAAAAAGTGTATCACAGCTTTTGTCCCGTCGCAACAAAAGGAAGGATTTACATCCGGTTGCACAAGCTGAGAGCAAGTTTAAATTGCATATTTGTGCAATGAAATCTTGCGTTTGCGGCGCATATGCGGTATACTGTTGCCGAGAGGAATCGAACCAGAACTTTCCTCTGTTTGCCAGAAATGCGGAGAGTCTGGAACAAAATGGTGCTGTTTATTTTTCTTGCGAATAAAAAAGGAGTAAGACCAATGGCTGAAGAGATCAAAGTCCCCGCAGGCGTATATGATATGGTGACCCGCTGCATGGAGCAGGAATTCCCCGACAATGTGGCGATCCGCTATGTGGCCGCCGACGGCAAGACCGTCGTGGAAAAGAAGTACCGCGAGTATGCGCAGGACATCCGCCGAATGACTGCCTACCTCAAGGCAGAAGTGCCCGGCATCAAGGGCCAGCGTGTTGCGCTGCTGAGCCGGAACAGCTACGAGTACTGTGTGACATCCTTCGGCATCATCCTTGCAGGGGGCGTCCTCGTGACCCTCAACCAGAAAAAGGCGTGGGAGGAGCTGGAATATGAGCTGGGTCTTGTGGAACCGGCCCTCATCCTGAACGACGGCATCGACTACGGCTGCCGTGCCGAGCTGGAAGCCGCCTACGGCCCGAAGCTCCGTCCGATGGACTGCTATCGGGACACCGCCCCCGGTGAGCTGACCAACTGCATCGGCCACGACGACCTGATGATGCTGATGTTCACCTCCGGCACCACCGGCCGCAGCAAGGGCGTCATGCTCTCGGAGCGGAATATGTGCACCAGCCTCTGCACCTACGGTGCCCGGGCCGAGAACTGGATCACGTCCCGCCTGCCGGAGGGTCAGAAGCTGCCGCTGAGCCACATGACCCTGCTGCCCCTCTTCCACATGGCCTGCTTCGTCTGCGTCATGTCCTACCCGCCCGCCGGCTGGGCACTGAACCTCTGCAGCGACATCCGCGACTTCTACCGCGACCTCGGCCTGATGCACAGCGACATCATGGCCTCGGCCCCCATGCTGGTGGAGACCATCTACAACGACTTCAAGCGGGGCCGCGTCAGCCGCCTCAACGGCCTGTGGGACCTGTGCTGCTCCTCTGCGGCCCTCGACCCCAAGATGCTGCTGGAGCTGGCCCAGAACGGCTTCGTCATCAACCAGTGCTACGGCATGACCGAGACCTTCGGCGACGGCATCCTGAACTTCACCCAGACGGCCGACTACATGAGCGCCGTGGGCAAGCCCGACGACCACGTTCAGTATAAGCTGGACGAGACCGGCGAGATCTGCATCAAGGGCGACTGCGTGAGTGCATCGTGAAGGAGAAGGGCCAGAAAATTTGTGCCGTCGTCTTCTGCCCCGAGGACAAGCAGGAAGAGGTCCGGGCCTTCGTCACCGAGGTGAACCGCAGCTTGCCGCTGTATAAGCGCATCAGTGCTGTGGAGTTCACCGCCGAACCGCTGCCCCGCAACGCTCTGGGCAAGCTGCTGCGGAAGTAACAAGTAAGAAGAAACAGCGAAAAAGGACACGCCGCGTAGTTGCATTTCTTTGCCGAAACAGGTATTATTACGTTGAGGCAGAAAATGTCAGCTGCCGGCGTTTCGCTGCAATAAAGAAAAACAGCAAGGAGCGACAAAAATGATAAATACTGTATATGAGCTCATCACGGACGTCATGGCGAAGCAGTACCCCGACCGGGTGGCTTTCCGCTATGTGGCCGCCGATGGCAAGACTGTGGTGGAAAAGAGAATATGAGCTGGGCCTTGTCGAGCCTTCCCTCATCGTCAACGACGGCATCGACTATGGCTGCCGCCCCGACATCGAGGCCGCCTACGGCGATAAACTCCGCCCGATGGACGCCTTCAAGGACAGCGCGCCTGCAGAGCTTGTTGACTGCGTGGGTCATGATGATTTGATGGTGCTGATGTTCACTTCCGGCACCACCGGCCGCAGCAAGGCCGTCATGCTCTCGGAGCGCAACTTTTTTACCACTGTGGAGTGCCAGGTCAAATTCGGCGACGCCATGCTGGACTATAAGCACAAGCATATGCCCGAGGACAAAAACGACGTCCTGAGCAACTTCGCCATCCTGCCCCTGTTCCATCTGGGTACGTTCATCTGCCTCTTCGTTTGGGCCTGCAAGGGCTGGGCGCTGAACCTCTCCGCCGACATCCGCGACTTCTATCGCGACCTCGGCCTGATGCACAGCGATGCCATCGCTGTGGCTCCCATGCTGATGGAGGCCATCTACAAAGACGTCAAGCGGGGCCGCCGCGCCCGCCTGAACGGCATCTGGAACCCCTGCGGCTCCTCTGCCATGTTTGACGGCGCCATGCTGGCCGAGCTGGCACAGCAGGGCATGATGATCACTCAGGTGTACGGCATGACCGAGACCTGCGGCGACGGCATCATCAACTACGAGCAGGACGAAAAGCACATCCGCGCCGTGGGCAAGCCCGACGACCACGCCGAGTACAAGCTGGACGAGACGGGCGAAATGACCAGCAGACCGTCCGCGACTTCATCACCGAGACCAACCGCACCCTGCCGCTCTACAAGCGGATGAGCGCCGTGGAGTTCAGCACTGAGCCTCTGCCCCGCACCGGCACCGGCAAGCTGCTGCGCAAGTAAGAATAAACCGGGCAGGCTGCGGAATACTGGAAAAGAGCCGCAGCCGCCTTTAATGGAACTACGAAAGGAAGATTCAAACTATGGAAAGAACCGAGATCGTGTCCCAGATCCTTGCAATTCTGGAAGATGTTGCAGAAATTTCCCCCGATGATGTGAACGAGAACAGCGTCCTGATGGACGACCTCGACCTGTCTTCGATGGAGATCCTGACCGTCGTGGCTGACCTTGAGGAGACCTTCGGCCTGCGCATCCCCGAAAAGGAGCTGCGCAACTTCGTCACCGTCAGCGATCTGGCCGACTATCTGGCCGCACACGCGGGGGAATAAGG
>PPYF01370331.1_pt1 | contig 36145 bp, 29 predicted proteins | sample 1559871 | NCBI WGS metagenome assembly PPYF01 (sample SAMN08240021, study PRJNA423297) | Human gut metagenome, whole genome shotgun sequencing project.
CCATATTGACGCTACGACGCGTCATGGATTCCGACTCTGGCAGATACAGGGAATGGCACAGCCAGTTTTCATCATCACGGTCCGGGAAGTCGAAGCGACTATGCGCGCCACGGCTTTCGGTACGGAAGTTCGCAGACACCGCGGTGGCGTAAGCAGTTTCCATCAGGTTATCCAGCTCCAGGCACTCAACGCGCTGGGTGTTGAACTCGCTGGATGTGTCATCCAGACGGGCATTTTTCAGACGCTCGCGAATCGCTTTCAGCTGCTCAAGCCCTTTCGCCATCGCATCACCTTCACGGAATACCGAGAAGTTATGCTGCATACATTCCTGCAGCGCTTTGCGAATTTCGACCGGGTCTTCGCCGTCACGGTTACCGTTCCAGCGGTTCAGACGTTCCAGAGAAGCGTCAATTTCTTCTTCGGTGGCGTCACGCAGTACGCCCTGTTCAGCGATAGATTCCTGCAGATGCAGACCCACCGCACGACCGAAGACCACCAGATCCAGCAGCGAGTTGCCGCCCAGACGGTTCGCACCGTGTACCGATACGCAGGCGATTTCGCCCACTGCGAACAGCCCCGGAATCACCACGTCTTCACCCTGCTCGTTCACGGTCAGTGCCTGGCCGCTCACTTTGGTCGGAATACCGCCCATCATGTAGTGGCAGGTTGGGATAACCGGAATTGGCTCTTTCACTGGGTCAACGTGCGCAAAGGTGCGGGAAAGTTCGAGGATACCCGGCAGACGGGATTCGAGAACTTCTTTACCCAAGTGGTCAAGCTTCAGCTTCGCATGCGGGCCCCATGGGCCATCGCAACCGCGGCCTTCACGGATTTCGATCATGATGGAACGCGCCACCACGTCACGACCCGCCAGGTCTTTCGCATTCGGGGCATAACGCTCCATAAAGCGTTCGCCGTGTTTGTTCAGCAGGTAGCCACCTTCACCACGACAGCCTTCTGTTACCAGAACACCCGCGCCGGCGATCCCGGTTGGGTGGAACTGCCACATTTCCATATCCTGCACCGGCACACCAGCGCGGATAGCCATACCTACGCCGTCACCGGTGTTGATGTGGGCGTTGGTAGTGGACTGATAAATACGGCCAGCACCGCCGGTTGCCAGCACGGTTGCGCGGGCTTTGAAGTAAACCACTTCACCGGTTTCGATACACAGCGCAGTACAACCTACGACCGCGCCATCGGCGTTTTTCACCAGATCCAGCGCATACCACTCGGAGAAGATCGTGGTGTGGTTTTTCAGGTTTTGCTGATACAGGGTGTGCAGCAGCGCGTGGCCGGTACGGTCAGCTGCCGCTGCGGTACGTGCCGCCTGCTCGCCGCCGAAGTTCTTCGACTGGCCGCCAAACGGACGTTGATAGATGGTGCCATTGTCCAGACGGGAGAATGGCAGGCCCATATGGTCCAGTTCCAGAATCGCTTCCGGACCGGTTTTACACATATATTCGATAGCGTCCTGGTCACCGATGTAGTCCGACCCTTTTACGGTGTCGTACATGTGCCATTCCCAGTTATCTTCATGGGTATTACCGAGCGCGACGGTGATACCACCCTGCGCAGACACGGTATGGGAACGGGTCGGGAACACTTTAGACAGCAGCGCACAGCTCTGGCCGCTTTGGGAAATTTGCAGCGCCGCGCGCATACCTGCGCCACCGGCACCAATCACAACAGCATCAAATTCTCTGACTGGCAGTTTCATCACACACCCCACACCACAACAAATCCATAGATAACGTAAACCAGCAGCGCAACAACAATAACCAGTTGCAGCGTCAGGCGCAGAGCCAGAGGTTTAACGTAGTCGGTTAACACCTGCCACATGCCAATCCAGGCATGAATCAAGATCGAGAACAGGGCCAGCAAGGTGAATACTTTGGTGAACGCAGAGGCAAAGAAACCACTCCAGACTTCCCACGTGACGTCACCCGTTACCGCGAAGAAGCCAACCATGTAGATAATGTAGAGCGTCAGAACGATGGCGGTAGCGCGGACCAGGATGAAGTCATGTACGCCGTTGCGTCCTAATGCTGAGGCGTTGCTTACCATACGAGGACTCCTGCAAGAATTGAAAGCACGACAGTAATAACAAAAGAAATTTTCGCGGAGCGCTTACCGGCTTCGAGGGTTTCTTCCAGATAACCGAAATCCATTAACACATGACGGATACCGACCACGGCGTGATACGCCAGCGCCGTCAGGATGCCCCACATGATGAATTTGGCGAAGAAGCTGCCCATGATGGATGAAGCGGTTTGGAAGCCTTCCGGAGAAGAGAGACTGGTGCCCAGCAGCCACAGCAGAATACCGACCGCCACAAACGTGATCACACCGGATACGCGATGGAGAATGGACGCTATCGCTGTTATAGGGAACCGGATTGTTGTCAAATCCAGATTGACAGGTCTTTGTTTTTTCACATTTCTTATCATGAATAACGCCCACATGCTGTTCTTATTATTTCCTTCCTCCGGTCCGCAGGCGGGTCAAGCAGCGTCCTTTCTATAACTTCGCGTCATGTAAAAATCTGCTCACAGATGCTAAAACGACACGTTGCAACGCTGGGTGGCTCGGGATTGCAGGGTATTCCGGAGACCTGGCGGCAGTATAGGCCGTTCACAAAATCATTACAATTAACCTACATATAGTTTGTCCGGTTTTATGCAGAACAGTGATCATGCTCACGATTAAAACAATTTTTTAAAAATTAACCACGTGATTTGACAAATATTAAACATTATTGTTACAACCATTACCTGTAAAAGCATATAATGCTCAAAAGTTATGGGGTCACTCTTTCACCTGATAATAAGTTATGTAACAGTGTGATGGAGTTGACCTAACCTATCAGGACAGTTATTAGTGTTGTTCAGGTTTGAATCATCGGATTGCTAAGACCCTGATTTGCTGTTGTTTCACTGTAGATTAGACGTGCACCGTCAAGCGCCCTTTGCTCTGTACCCTTGCTTTATTTCTTCAACAGAGCCGTGAGCCAAATAACAAACAGGCAACGTCGAAATATGTTTTGAATTGCAAATCCGGCATCCAGCAGTCTTAAGCAAAAAGGCGCTAAGGAGACCGTAAATGGCTGATACTAAGGCAAAAATCACTGTAACCGGTGAAAATGCTATTGAACTTGATGTGCTAAAAGGTACGCTCGGTCAGGATGTTATTGATATCCGTAGTCTTGGTTCGAAAGGCATTTTTACATTTGACCCTGGTTTTACCTCCACCGCATCTTGTGAATCTAAAATCACTTTTATTGATGGTGATGAAGGGATCCTGTTGCACCGTGGCTTCCCGATTGACCAACTCGCCACCGAGTCTAACTACCTCGAAGTCTGCTACATCCTGCTGTACGGTGAAAAACCTTCTCAGGCTGAATTCGACGAGTTCACCACTACCGTCACTCGCCACACCATGATCCACGAGCAGATTACCCGTCTGTTCCACGCGTTCCGCCGCGACTCTCACCCAATGGCGGTGATGTGCGGTATTACCGGCGCACTGGCGGCGTTCTATCACGACTCGCTGGACGTGAATAACCCACGTCATCGTGAAATTGCCGCTTTCCGTCTGCTGTCAAAAATGCCAACCATGGCAGCGATGTGTTACAAATATTCTATCGGTCAGCCGTTCGTCTACCCACGTAACGACCTCTCCTATGCCGGTAACTTCCTGCGCATGATGTTTGCCACCCCTTGTGAAGAGTATGTGGTCAACCCTGTGCTGGAACGCGCTATGGACCGTATTCTGATCCTGCACGCTGACCACGAACAGAACGCATCAACCTCGACCGTTCGCACCGCGGGTTCTTCCGGCGCTAACCCATTCGCTTGTATCGCGGCCGGCATCGCTTCACTGTGGGGGCCTGCACACGGCGGCGCCAACGAAGCGGCACTGAAGATGCTCGAAGAGATCAGCTCCGTTAAGCACATCCCTGAATTTGTCCGCCGTGCGAAAGACAAGAATGATTCTTTCCGCCTGATGGGCTTTGGCCACCGCGTGTACAAGAACTACGACCCGCGCGCCACCGTGATGCGTGAAACCTGCCATGAAGTACTGCGTGAACTGGGTTCAAAAGACGATCTGCTGGAAGTGGCAATGGAGCTTGAGCACATCGCGCTGAACGATCCGTACTTTATCGAGAAGAAACTGTACCCGAACGTCGACTTCTACTCCGGTATCATCCTGAAAGCGATGGGCATTCCGTCTACCATGTTCACCGTGATCTTCGCGATGGCGCGTACCATTGGCTGGATTGCGCACTGGAATGAAATGCACACCGACGGCATGAAAATTGCGCGTCCTCGTCAGCTTTACACCGGCTACGAGCAGCGTGACTTCAAATCAGACCTCAAGAAATAAGCGAGAGTTTGAGAATAAAAAAAGCGCCTGCGGGCGCTTTTTTTATAGCCGGAGCCAGGCAAACTGGCTCATCAACTTAATGCTGGCAGCCAGGACACCAATAAAACGGCCGCGAAGCAAGCAGGGTCCGCTCAATGCGTGTGCCGCATCGTTCACAAGGTTCGCCATCACGATGGAAAACCTTAAAGCGAAACAGTGCGCCGTGGTGTTTATTGTCATCCACCTGCCCACGCGTGTGATAGGACAGCCTTGGGATCTCCAGCAGCGCCTGCGCCAGCGCATCGAGCTGCGCATCACTTAGTTGTGACGCTTTATGGTCGCCGGTAAGCCCAACCTGCCAGAGGATCTCAACGCGTAAATAGTTACCAAGCCCGGCCAAAAATGCCTGATCCAAAAACAGCCCGGAGAACTGCCGGTTACAAAACTTCGTCGACAGCAGTCGCTCTTTAACTTTTCGTGGCGTTAGCGTCATATCGAGCACGTCAGGCCCCACGCGCAGTAAAAATGGATGCGTCTTCAGCTGTTCTGGCGTCAGCATTTCGATATCCGATGCGCTATACAACAGGATCGTGTTATCCGCCGTTTCGAGCTTTACCCGCAGAACTCGCCTGGTCTCTGGTGTATCCCCGGTCTTCACCACGCGCCAAACGCCGTACAGCTGATTATGGCTATACAACGTCAATCCCCCAGAAAAGTGGGTGAGCAGCGCTTTGCCACGCGTTTCAACCTGGGTGACGTGTTGCCCAATAAGCGCAGACGCATAGGTTTTTAATTCGGGAAAAGCGAACCAAACGTCGGTGAGCGGTTTGTTTTTGATAGCCACTTCCAGGCTGTCCGCTGCGCGGCGAATTTCCGGGCCTTCAGGCATGCTCGTGTCCTTAATCAGTCAAAACGCCAACTATCCTGAGCGCCTCAGCCGAGGTTAGCAAGCATAATGATGCACGATCAGGTACGACAAACCGGAAACTCAAAGGTGCGAAATGGTGAGTTGTTATCCTCCAGCAATAGCTTTGCGCCCTGGAAGTGATTTTTGGCAACAAACGGCGTCCTCAATACGCCTAATGCCCCTTTCCAGGCACCGTTCCATTCCAGATACATAATTAAATATGAAGCAGTTAACTGTTCCCATGAAGAAAACTGCTGTTGAATAAGATCACCAATGATATTAAGAAACCCTCTTGCTTCACGCTCATCAATATAACCAACTGAAAACCCTATTCGTGTCAACCATGAGGCTCTGACCAGATCAAAACCGGTTATTGGGCAAGTATCAACATTTTGAAACGGCAATCCCTGCTGCTGCAAAAAATCAATATATCGTTCCTTCGCCGCCACGGAGTTAAGGTAAAAGCGAGAAAAATCAATTGAATTATTTATCAATTTTCTAATGACTTTACGTAGCTTGCGGTCATTATCAATATCCCACACTGTATTCATTAACAGTCGCGCTTCTTTTATATCTTCCTGATTCGTTAAATCCAGTTGTTCAAGTGAATTGATGTAGCTGATTGAGGTTGGGTAACAGCCCGTATCGCCGATCAGAAAGAGTGACTCTGCGCAGGCTGCACGTTGTTCACCGGCTGATTTCAGCGGATAGCAGGGTTGAGTATTATAAAGCTGACCAATGACAAACTCGTGGAGTTCTTTACTCCGGGACGACGCGCAAACATGAAGGACTAAAGAAAACGCCGCCCACGCCATGAGTCCCCACGTGAGAACATGAAATATAAAATGATTATTTATTAGATGGAATCGCGCCTGTGCAATGCCACCGAAAATTAATATAACAATTGGCCACGCAATTTTACGTACCATAAACATCCATCCCTGGTTAATGTGAAGTAACAGCTAACCTCATGCCAGCCAATTCATACTCAACGAATGTAAGCACAACCGGCTCGACTACGCCAGCGGAGAGTTTTACGTCAATTTCAAATAGGAATAAATTAACTATTTAAAAGATATATACCGACACGAAACATATAAAAAAAGAATAACGCGAGAAGCTTAATTGATTCTGCTTCTCGCGTTATTATGCCTGAACGATAATGCCCTGAGCGGCGAACGCCGCACGCAGACGCCGCGCAAAGGCCAGTGCATGTTCACCGTCACCATGCAAACAGACCGTTTGCGCATTGACCGATGTCCATTGACCCTCAATGCTGCGTACCCGCCCACGCTGAATCATCTCCAGCGTTTGCGCCAGCGCTTGTTCTTCATTTGCTATCAGTGCACCAGGCTGGCTGCGCGGCACCAATTGTCCACTCGCCTGGTAACCGCGATCGGCAAAAACCTCCTGCCGAGTCGGTAGCCCTAGACGTTCGCCCGCGCGGATCAGTTCGCTGCCTGCCAGCCCAACCAGAATTAAAGCTGGGTTCACAGCCAACACCGCCCTGGCGATCGCATCCGCCAGAACGGAATCGGTTGCCGCCTGGTTGTACAGCATGCCGTGTGGCTTCACGTGACGCAGAAGCCCGCCCTCGGCCTGCACAATCGCCGCCAGCGCCCCCACTTGATACAGCGTTTGGGCGTAAACCGTTTCTGGCGGTAGCTGCATCGCCGTGCGGCCAAAGTTATCCCGATCGGGGAAACTCGGATGCGCGCCCACGGCAACGCCGTTTTTTATCGACTCGCGCACGCATGCCAACATCATTAGCGCATCGCCAGCATGAAAACCGCAGGCAATATTGGCCGAGGAGACCAGCGTCAGCAGCTCCGCATCGCTGTTACAGCCCTCCCCCACATCAGCATTAAGATCAATCATCATCGCCCAATCGCCATGCTAATTGTTCCAGGTAGCGCTGCTGATCGTGACGCGCTTTCAGCGCCTCTTCGAGGCTACAGCGCATAAAGTGAATCGGCTGCCCTAGTGGGATCTGCGCTAGCTGGAACATATCGGCCTCGATAATACAGGCGATACGTGGGTAACCGCCGGTGGTCTGCGCATCGTTCATCAGCACAATCGGCTGACCATTGTGTGGGACCTGTACCACGCCGGGAACCAGACCGTGGGAGAGTAGCTCACGCCCCGCGCTTCGCTTCAACGGCTGGCCGCTCAGGCGATATCCCATGCGATTACTCTGCGGGCTTAGGTGCCACGGCGAACGCCAAAAGCTCTCCTGCGAAATTTCATCAAATTCATGGTATTCCGGCCCCGGCAACGCGCGAATATGGTTGCTTGGCAGCAGCGGCTTAACCCCGCGCGGTTCTTTAAAGGTTCGCGATGGTTGCCCTAACGGCAGGACGTCACCATCCTGAAGACGGCGTCCTTCCAGCCCACCGATCCCCACATTGAGATCGGTGCTACGCGATCCCATTACCGCAGGAACGTCAATGCCACCCGCCAGCGCCAGATAGCTACGAATGCCATGCTGCGGGCGCTTTAGCGTGAGCGTCTGCCCCGCCTTCGCCCAGTGTCGCCAGCCGCTCCACACCGCTTCGCCGTCGAGAGTGGCTTCACAGCCGGCTCCCGTTAAGGCAAACCAGCCGTCGCGAGCAAAGCGAAATGCCGCCATGCCGAGCGTAATTTCCAGCGCCGCCGCATTGGCATCGTTGCCCACCAGCAGGTTTGCCGTCATGAGTGCAGGTTTATCCATTGCACCACAGCGGCTGACGCCAGACTGCCGAAGCCCATCGCGTCCACAATCTTGTACCGTGGTGTACATCCCCGCTCGCATCACCGTCAGCATATTCCCTCCTTTTGCGGAACAAAACGCACCGTATCACCCGGGCGCAGCAAGATGGGCTCTTCGCGATTCGGCGAAAACAGCGCCAGCGGCGTACGCCCGATCAACTGCCAGCCGCCGGGTGTTGCCAGGGGATAAATCCCGGTTTGTACACCGCCAATGCCCACCGATCCCGCCGGTACCTGTACTCTTGGCTCCGCCCGACGCGGCATAGCCAGCTGAGAGGGTAGCCCACCGAGATACGGGAACCCCGGCTGAAAGCCGAGGAACCACACCACATAGTCAACGGACGCATGCAGCTCAACCACCTGTTTAGGCGTCAGGCCGCTGATACTCGCCACTTCCGGCAGATCCGGGCCGCTGTCACCGCCGTACACCACCGGAATATCAATACACCGTGATTCAGGCTCCAGCGCTTCGCTCTCTTCCCACCAGCGTTGCAAACGCTCAATCGCATCCAGCGCTTGGGTTTGCGGATCACGTAGGGTGACCGTGATGTTATTCATCCCCGGAATGGCATCGACCACGCCGGGCATCTGGGCCACACGCTGGGCTAAACGCCAGACGCGTTTTTGACTGGTGAGCGTCACCGGCGGTTCCAGTTCCAGCACTACCGCCGTTTCTCCTAATAAATAACAACGCGCTCGCTGCACTTTATTCCCTCATTTTCAGGCCGGGTTGGCGATATCGACAAAGGTGACATCCAGATCGGTTGTCTCATTGAGCCATTCACTCAGCGCGCGAATGCCGCCGCGTTCGGTGGCATGATGCCCCGCGGCATAAAAATGCAGCCCCTGCTCACGGGCGGAATGAATTGTCTGTTCCGACACTTCACCGGTAATAAACGCATCGACGCCAAAACGCGCCGCGCTGTCGATAAAGCCCTGGCCACCGCCGGTACACCAGGCGACGCGCGCGACTTTATCTGGCCCGGTATCCCCGCTCCACAGCGGTTTTCGCCCCAGACGAGCTTCAATCCATGATGCCAGCTCAAGACCGGAAACCGGCATCGACAGCTCGCCCCACGGTACCAGCGCTTCAATCTCCCCCTGAATGTTGATGCCCAGAAGCTGCGCCAGCTGCGCGTTATTTCCCAGTTCAGGGTGCGCATCCAGCGGCAGGTGCCAGCCATAAAGATTGATATCGTTTGCCAGCAGCGCCTTCAGGCGGTTGCGTTTCATGCCGCGAATCACCGGTGATTCGCCTTTCCAAAAGTAGCCGTGATGAACAATCACTGCATCCGCCTGCTGGCGAATGGCCTCATCAATCAACGCCTGGCTGGCAGTGACGCCGGTGATAATTTTTTGCACCGTTTCACGCCCTTCAACCTGCAGGCCGTTAGGCGCGTAATCGCTAAAGGCGGCGCTGTTGAGTTTTTCATTAATCAGTTGTTCTAGCTCAGTATTTTTCATCATCGCTCCCTTTGCCATTGATGCTGTACTACAGAATAAAATAGCGTCCTGCGGCCGCTGCGTCGATACGCAATTCCTCACACACCCTGCCTCACCGCGTAATTACGCGCAATAAGTGCTTAAACAATACGATTTGACTGTTTTAATGTGACGCAGTTAATGTATATTTATGCAACCATACCGCATATTACAAAGGTAATACGATTTTCATCGTATGATTACAGTATAGAAACAAAACCTTACGCAGCGTGGCTGTGCCAGGTTTAGAGGTCAGATGTGCAATGAATAAATCACACTCGCAGCCGAAGGCGATTTACTACGTCGTCGCTCTGCAAATCTGGGAATACTTCAGCTTCTATGGCATGCGCGCGCTGCTGATCCTGTATCTCACTAACCAACTCAAATATAACGATACTCACGCTTACGAACTGTTCAGTGCCTACTGTTCGCTGGTTTACGTCACGCCTATTCTCGGCGGCTATCTGGCCGATAAAGTTCTTGGCAACCGCATGGCGGTGATGCTGGGCGCGCTGCTCATGGTGATTGGGCACATGGTGCTGGGCGCCAGTGAAATCGCCCCCATGTTCCTGTATTTATCGCTGGCCATTATCGTCTGCGGTTACGGTCTGTTTAAATCTAACGTCAGTTGCCTGCTGGGTGAATTGTATGAACCGACCGATCCGCGTCGTGACGGCGGTTTCTCGCTGATGTACGCCGCAGGTAATGTCGGGTCGATCATCGCACCAATTGCCTGCGGCTTTGCTCAGGAACAATACAGCTGGGCGATGGGCTTCACCCTCGCCGCCGTCGGGATGCTGGCCGGTCTGGTGATCTTCATTAGCGGCCGTCGCCACTTTGCCCACACCCGCGGGGTGAACAAAGAGGTGCTGTGTGCAACACGATTCCTGATGCCAAACTGGGGCTGGCTGCTGGCGCTGCTGGTGGTTGCACCGCTGTTTATCACCGTGCTGTTCTGGCAGGAGTGGTCGGTTTACGCGCTAATTGTCGCCTCAATTATCGGTTTGGTGGTGCTGGCAAGAATTTACCGTCGTGCGGAAACCGCCGAGCAGCGTAAAGATCTGCGCCTGATTATGGTGCTGACCTTCTTCAGCCTGCTGTTCTGGGCTTTCGCTCAGCAGGGCGGTAGCTCTATCAGCCTGTATATTGACCGTTTCGTCAATCGCAACGTATTGGGCTATGAAGTACCAACCGCCATGTTCCAGTCGGTGAACGCCTTTGCCGTCATGGCCTGCGGCGTGGTGCTGGCGTGGTTGATTAAAGAACAGGTAACCCGCAACCGCGACCTGCGGATTTGGGGTAAATATGCGCTGGGCCTCGGCCTGATGAGCGCTGGCTTCTGTATCCTGACGCTGAGCGCCCGCTGGTCCGCGACCTACGGTCACTCATCAATGCCGCTGATGCTGCTGGGGCTGTCGGTGATGGGCTTTGCCGAACTGTTTATTGACCCGGTAGCGATGTCGCAAATCACCCGGATTCAGATCCCGGGCGTGACCGGCGTACTGACCGGTATCTACATGCTGCTCTCGGGGGCGGTGGCGAACTACGTTGCCGGTCTTATTGCTGACCAGACGTCGCAGGCCTCCTTCGATGCCGCCGGTGCGGTGGATTACTCCATCAACGCTTACATCGAGGTGTTTAGCCAAATCACCTGGGGCTCCGTCGCCTGCGTCGCCGCCGTATTGGTTATCTGGCTGTACCATTCGCTGAAAGTTCGCAGCCGCCGGTTGGCCGCTGAGGCTTAATGCCACCATGAGGCCTGATAATTCAGGCCTCGCTTCTTTCTACCGCCCGCGATTGCTTGCGAGTGGTTTATCAGCCACCTGACTTTTTCGCCGTTTCATAAGCCGCCAGCGTGGCCACCCGCGCCTGAGCGTGATCGACAACCGGCTGCGGATAGTCCAACGTTACGCCCTGCTTTTCAGCCCAGGTCCAGGGCTGATGGATCGCTTTATCCGGCACCGATTTCAGCTCCGGCAGCCAGTGGCGAATAAATTCACCGCTTTTATCAAAGCGCTCACCTTGAGTGGTCGGATTAAAGATGCGGAAATACGGTGCGGCGTCGGTGCCGGTGGATGCCGCCCACTGCCAGCCGCCATTATTAGCAGCCAGACAACCGTCCACCAGCTGTGACATAAAATAGCGTTCCCCTGACCGCCAGTCGATCAGCAGATCCTTGACTAAGAAACTGGCGACAATCATTCGCAGACGATTGTGCATCCAGCCGGTTCCATTGAGCTGACGCATTGCGGCATCAACAATCGGATAGCCGGTTTTCCCCTCTTGCCAGGCCTTCAGTTCATCCGGTGCCTCACGCCAGCGGACGTTATCGGTCCAGTCGATAAACGGACGGTGCTTGCACAAGCGCGGGTAATAGGTCATCAGATGGCGGTAAAACTCGCGCCAGATCAGTTCATTGAGCCAAACGCTGCCCGCTCTGCCATCAAGTGCGGCAGGCTGCTCAGCCAGCAGACGGTGCAAACACTGACGCGGCGACAATACCCCCACGGCAAGACATGCGGATAACCGGCTGGTCCCTTCTATGGCCGGGAAATCACGTTGCGATTCATACTCTGCCGCCGACTGCTGGCAAAACTGCCGTAACTGCGCAATCGCCGCGTTTTCATCGGCGGGAAATAACGCCTTATCAAACGGCTGCTGCGGATAATCAAAGGTCATCGCGGACAGGTCGTCCACCGGTGGCGCGTTTCTCGGCGCAGGGGCGCGAACGCACTCCGGCAGATGCTCGCGCAACCGCCGCAGCCAGGCGTTTTTATACGGCGTAAACACTTTATACATCTCGTGGTTACCGGTCATCACCGCACCCGGCGGCAGGATGACGCTATCGTCAAAGCCCTGGCAAACCGTGTCCGTAAGCGCCCGTTCCACTGCCGCATCGCGCTGACGTTCGTTGAATTCATACTGATAGTTGTAAAAAAGCTGCGTCACGCCGTGCTGCTGACAAACAATTTTTACCGCCTCAACGCTGGCGGCAAAATCATCCACCTGCTGAAAAATCAGCGGGATATTCTTTTCGGCCAGCGCCTGGCGGAGAGCATTGAGCTGTGCGGCAATATAGGCCGCCTGGCGCGGGGCCATATGATGTTCAGCCCACTGCTGCGGAGTGGCGATGTAAAGCGCCAGCACCTGGGCATTCGTATCGCGACAGGCGGCGGCAAGGGCAAGATTGTCATGCAGACGTAAATCAGCGCGGAACCAGACCAGATGAGTGGACATACATTTCCTGAATACATTAGTGAATGAATTCAATAGTACACCAAATAATTCATGACGCGCGCGCTCTGCCCGTCGGCGCAACGCGTCTGAGTTCCGGCGCAGAATGCCTATTCTACAGACGAAAAAAAACCGCACCTTCGCAGGCGCGGTTTCGATCGATTATTTACAGATTAATAGAAGTCGCAGGCAGCTTCTTCAGCCTGCTCCATCCATACCGGCTTGTCGCTGGTTTTAGACCAGACGCGGTGCAGATAGCTGTAAAAACGGGCGCGATCTTTCCAGAACAACATCACCGGCAGCGCAACAATCCCCGCCACCACGGCGAAAGTACGGCGCAGCAATACAATGTGTGCAGGATATTTTTTATACAGTTCCATTTTTCTCTCCCCTAAGTTGGCCGGCAATGTGCGCCGGAAAATAAAACTCAGTAATCTGGCTAAAAGAGTACCGCTATTTGTGTAATTTTACTACTCATCCGACCACTTTTTTGTGCTCGTTTTGCCTTTATTTACATTTGAAGCGTAACTCGGTTACATGATTGTTAAATTAATACTAACCATTAGTTAAATTGTGCCTTTTGCCATTTTTATACTTTTTTTACACCCCGCCCTTCTATTTTTGCGAAATCTTTGCACCCGAAATCCTACCCTTTGCGCAATAACTCAAGAGTCCGGAGGTGGATTGTGACTACAGGCGTGATAGCCGGCGTGGTGCTGGTGTTCCTGTTACTGGCGTATCTGGTTTATGCCCTTTTAAAGGCGGAGGCCCTGTGATGGCTGCTCAAGGATTTTTACTGGTTGCCAGCTTCCTGCTGGTGCTGTTCGTGCTGGCTCGCCCGCTCGGCAAAATGCTAGCCGCAATGATCGCCAATACCCCGTTGCCGGGCGTGGCGCGCTGCGAAAATGTGCTGTGGCGTGCGCTGGGGATATCCGGGCAGGAAATGAGCTGGGGACGCTATGCAGCAGCCATTATACTGCTCAATCTGTGTGGGCTGCTGGCGCTGTTTGCCCTGCTCATGCTGCAAGGCTATCTGCCATTTAACCCACAGCAGTTGCCTGGCCTGTCGTGGCATCTGTCGCTTAACACTGCCGTAAGCTTTGTGAGCAATACCAACTGGCAATCTTACAGCGGTGAAACCACCCTGAGCTATTTGAGCCAGATGGCTGGGCTGACGGTGCAGAATTTCCTCTCTGCCGCGACCGGTATCGCCGTGCTGTTTGCCCTGGTGCGCGCCTTTGCCCGCCACAGTACCAGCACGCTGGGGAACGCCTGGGTCGACCTCACCCGCATTACGCTGTGGCTGCTGCTGCCGATTTCTCTGCTGCTGGCGTTGTTCTTTATCCAGCAGGGCGCGCTGCAAAACGTTCTGCCCTACCAGCCGTTCACCTCGCTTGAAGGGGTCCATCAGGTGCTGCCGATGGGGCCGGTCGCTTCGCAGGAAGCGATTAAGATGCTGGGGACCAACGGTGGCGGCTTCTTTAACGCCAACTCGTCACACCCGTTTGAAAATCCCACCGCGCTAACCAACTTCGTTCAAATGCTGGCGATCTTCCTGATCCCCGCTGCGCTGTGCTTCGCCTTCGGCGAGGCGGTCGGCGACAATCGTCAGGGACGCGCCATCCTCTGGGCCATGGCGCTGATTTTTGTGGTCTGCGTCGCCGTAGTGATGTGGGCGGAAACCAAAGGCAACCCGCATCTGCTGCCGCTGGGCGCAGACAGCGCTATCAACATGGAAGGGAAAGAGAGCCGCTTTGGCATTCTCGCCAGTAGCCTGTATGCCGTAGTCACCACCGCAGCCTCCTGCGGGGCGGTCAATGCCATGCACGACTCGTTCACCGCGTTGGGCGGGATGGTCCCGATGTGGCTGATGCAAATTGGCGAAGTGGTGTTCGGAGGCGTGGGCTCTGGTCTGTACGGCATGCTGCTCTTCGTTCTGCTGGCGGTATTTATCGCCGGGCTGATGATTGGCCGCACCCCGGAATACCTCGGTAAAAAAATTGATGTGCCAGAAATGAAGATGACCGCACTGGCTATTCTGGTCACCCCGACGCTGGTCCTGCTCGGTACGGCGCTGGCCATGATGACCGACGCTGGACGCAGCGCAATGGCCAACCCGGGTTCGCACGGTTTTAGCGAAGTGCTCTACGCCGTGTCGTCAGCAGCGAACAATAACGGCAGCGCCTTTGCCGGGCTAAGCGCTAATACGCCGTTCTGGAACTGCCTGCTGGCGATGTGCATGTTTGTCGGCCGCTTTGGCGTCATCCTTCCTGTGCTGGCCATTGCCGGTTCACTGGTGACCAAAAAGATCCAGCCCGCAACCCCTGGCACGCTGGCAACGCACGATGCGCTGTTTATCGGCCTGCTGATCGGCACCGTACTGCTGGTTGGCGCCCTGACCTTTATTCCCGCCCTGGCCATTGGCCCGGTGGCGGAACATCTTTCCCTGTTTTGAGTGATGCGGAGCTATTGGTTATGAGTCGCAAACAACTGGCCCTGTTTGAGCCCTCTTTGGTTCGCCAGGCGCTGATCGACGCCGTGAAGAAACTCAACCCCACCATCCAGTGGCGTAACCCGGTGATGTTTATCGTCTGGCTGGGGAGCGTGCTGACCAGCGGTTTGGCCATCGCCATGGCGATGGGTATTTTGCCCGGCAACGTCTGGTTTAGCGGAGCGATTGCCCTGTGGCTGTGGTTTACCGTGCTGTTTGCCAACTTTGCAGAAGCGATGGCGGAAGGCCGCAGCAAAGCACAGGCCAACAGCCTGCGCGGGGTGAAAAAGACGGCATTTGCCCGCAAACTGCGCGAAGCACGCTACGGTGCGCAAATGGATCACGTCCCAGCCGATGAACTGCGTAAAGGCGATGTGGTGCTGGTGGAAGCCGGCGACATTATCCCCTGCGACGGTGAAGTAATTGAAGGCGGTGCATCCGTTGATGAAAGCGCCATCACCGGCGAATCTGCACCGGTGATCCGCGAATCCGGCGGCGACTTCGCGTCGGTGACCGGCGGGACACGCATTCTCTCCGACTGGCTGGTCGTGCGCTGTAGCGTTAACCCAGGGGAAACTTTCCTCGACCGGATGATCGCCATGGTTGAAGGCGCACAGCGTCGTAAAACACCGAACGAGATTGCCCTGACCATACTGCTGGTGGCCTTAACCATTGTGTTCCTGTTGGCGACTGCCACTATCTGGCCGTTCTCCGCCTGGAGCGGCACGCCGATTAGCGTCACCGTGCTGGTCGCGCTGCTGGTATGCCTGATCCCCACCACCATCGGCGGACTGCTGTCGGCCATCGGTGTCGCCGGGATGAGCCGCATGCTGGGCGCTAACGTTATCGCCACCAGCGGGCGCGCGGTGGAAGCTGCAGGTGATGTTGACGTTCTGCTGCTCGACAAGACCGGCACCATTACCCTCGGCAACCGGCAGGCATCGCAGTTCCTGCCCGCTCAGGGCGTGGACGAAAAAACGCTGGCCGACGCCGCGCAGCTCTCTTCACTGGCGGATGAAACCCCGGAAGGCCGCAGTATCGTGGTACTGGCCAAACAGCGCTTTAATCTTCGCGAACGCGATGTGCAGGCGCTGCACGCCACCTTCGTACCCTTTACTGCCCAAAGCCGAATGAGTGGTATCAACATTGATAACCGCATGATCCGCAAAGGCTCGGTGGATGCTATTCGTCGTCATATTGAAAGCAACGGCGGCCGCTTCCCGCTCGACGTAGAGCAAAAAGTGGAAAGCGTTGCAAGCCTGGGCGCGACGCCGCTGGTGGTAGCCGAAGGCGCCCGCGTGCTGGGCGTGATCGCCTTAAAGGATATCGTCAAAGGCGGTATTAAAGAGCGCTTTGCCCAGCTGCGGAAAATGGGGATCAAGACGGTGATGATCACCGGTGATAACCGCTTAACCGCCGCCGCCATTGCCGCCGAAGCGGGGGTCGATGATTTCCTCGCCGAAGCGACGCCAGAAGCGAAGCTGGCGCTGATTCGTCAGTACCAGTCGGAAGGCCGGATGGTGGCGATGACCGGCGACGGCACCAACGACGCCCCGGCGTTGGCTCAGGCCGATGTCGCGGTTGCCATGAACTCCGGTACCCAGGCGGCGAAAGAAGCCGGCAACATGGTCGACCTCGACTCCAACCCGACCAAGCTGATTGAAGTGGTGCATATCGGTAAACAGATGCTGATGACCCGTGGTTCGTTGACCACCTTCAGCATCGCCAACGACGTGGCGAAATATTTCGCCATTATTCCCGCGGCGTTTGCCGCCAGTTGGCCGCAGCTCGGCGTGCTGAACATTATGCATCTGCACTCGCCTAACTCGGCCATTCTCAGCGCCGTTATCTTCAACGCGCTGATAATTGTCTTCCTGCTGCCGCTGGCGCTAAAGGGCGTCAGCTACCGCCCGCTGTCGGCTTCGGCAATGCTGCGCCGCAACCTGTGGATCTACGGTGCAGGTGGCCTGGTGGTGCCGTTTATTGGCATTAAAATCATTGATGTGCTGTTAACCCTTCTGGGTTTGGTGTGAGGAAATAACCATGTCTGCATTACGTCCCGCGATTGTCATTTTTCTGTTTCTGACGTTAATCACCGGCGGCGTTTATCCGCTGGTGACCACCGCACTAGGGCAGTGGCTGTTTCCCACTCAGGCCAACGGATCGCTGATTTTTGAAAACCACGAGCTGCGCGGATCGCAACTGATCGGCCAGAACTATAGCGATCCGGGCTACTTCCAGGGCCGCCCTTCGGCGACGGCTGACATGCCTGATAACCCGATGGCTTCCGGCGGTAGCAACCTCGCCGCCAGCAATCCAGCGCTGGACAAGCAATTTGCCGATCGCATCACGGCGCTGCGCGCAGCTAACCCGGATGCCAGCGCCACCGTGCCGGTGGAACTGGTGACCGCATCCGCCAGTGGGTTGGATCCTAACCTGACGCCTGCTGCCGCGCTGTGGCAGGTGCCGCGTATTGCCAAAGTCCGTAACGTTTCTGCCGCCTGGCTGAGAGAGAAAGTGGTGGCCGCAACGCATACGCCGCTGCTCGGCTTTCTCGGCCAACCTGTGGTAAATATTACTGAGCTGAATATGGCGCTGGATGCCCACAAGGATAATTAATGATGACCGACGAGCCGCTGCGTCCTAACCCGGATCGCCTGCTGGAACATACCGCCGAAGCGCACCGAGGCAAGCTGAAGATTTTCTTCGGCGCCTGCGCCGGTGTCGGCAAAACCTGGGCGATGCTGGCAGAAGCGCAGCGTCTTCGTTCGCAGGGGCTGGATGTGTTGGCCGGAGTAGTGGAAACACACGGCCGTAAAGAGACGGCGGCAATGCTTAAAGGGTTGAGCACGTTGCCGCCGAAACGTACCGCCTACCGCGGGCGCTACGTGGTGGAGTTCGATCTTGACGCCGCCCTCGCCCGCCGTCCGGCGCTAGTGCTAATGGATGAGCTGGCGCACAGCAATGCCCCCGGATCCCGCCACCCTAAACGCTGGCAGGATATCGACGAGCTGCTGGAAGCCGGCATCGACGTTTTTACCACCGTCAACGTTCAGCATCTGGAAAGCCTGAATGACGTGGTCAGCGGCGTTACCGGCATCCAGGTCCGCGAAACCGTGCCCGACCCCTTCTTTGATGCCGCCGATGAAGTGGTATTAGTTGACCTTCCCCCGGACGACCTGCGCCAGCGCCTGAACGAAGGCAAGGTGTATCTTGCCGGCCAGGCCGAGCGGGCGATTGAAAACTTCTTCCGCAAAGGTAATCTCATCGCCCTGCGTGAACTGGCGCTGCGCCGCACCGCCGAACGCGTTGACGACCAAATGCGCGCCTGGCGCGATACCCAAGGACAGGAAAAAGTCTGGCACACCCACGATGCGATTTTGCTGTGCATTGGCCACCACACCGGCAGCGAGAAGCTGGTGCGCACTGCCGCACGTTTGGCGGCAAGATTGGGCAGTACCTGGCATGCGGTGTATGTCGAAACCCCCACGTTACACCGCCTGCCTGAACCGCAGCGACGGGCGATTCTTAACGCTCTGCGGCTGGCGCAGGAGCTCGGCGCCGAGACGGCAACCCTTTCAGAGCCCTCGGAGGAAGCCGCCGTCATTCGTTATGCCCGTGAACATAACCTGGGCAAGATTGTCATTGGCCGTCAGAAAAAGCGGCACTGGTGGCGCGGCGAACGTTTTGGCGATCGCATTTCCCATCACGCGCCGGAGTTGGATCTGCTGGTCGTCGGCATCGATGAATCCCCGCTGCCACTGCCGGACAGCGCTCACGATCGGCGACCGTTTATCGACAAATGGCGCGTGCAAATCCGCGGTTGCCTGGTGGCGCTAAGCCTGTGCGCCGCCATTACGTTTATCGCCGCACAGTGGCTGGTGGCCTTCGAAGCGGCAAACCTGGTGATGCTGTATCTGCTGGGCGTGGTGATCGTTGCGCTGTTTTACGGCCGCTGGCCGTCGGTACTGGCGACGGTGATTAACGTGGTGAGCTTTGACCTGGTGTTTGTCGCTCCGCGCGGGACGCTGGCGGTATCCGACGTTCAGTATTTGCTGACGTTTGGCGTGATGCTCACCGTCGGTCTGGTTATCGGGAATCTGACCGCAGGGGTTCGCTATCAGGCTCGGGTAGCGCGCTACCGCGAACAGCGTACCCGCCATTTGTACGAGATGTCCAAAACGCTCGCGGTCGGTCGCAATGCCCTCGATATCGCCCGCACCTGCGAGCAGTATATCCGCTCCACTTTCCATGCCCGCAGCCAGGTACTGATGCCTGATGAACACGGCAAGCTGACTGCGCTCACCCAGCAAGAGGGAATGACGCCGTGGGATGAAGCCATCGCCCACTGGAGTTTTGATAAAGGGCTACCCGCCGGGGCCGGCACCGATACCCTGCCCGGCGTTCCCTATCTGATGCTGCCGCTGCGCAGCGCCGACAGCACCCACGGACTTATCGTGGTCGAACCGCAGAATCTGCGTCAGTTGATGATCCCCGAACAGCAGCGATTACTGGAGACCTTTACCCTACTGGTCGCCAGCGCGTTAGAGCGGCTAGCGCTCACCGCCAGCGAAGAACAATCGCGACTTATCAGCGAACGGGAAAGCCTGCGCAACTCGCTCCTGGCGGCGCTTTCTCATGACTTGCGTACGCCGCTCACCGTGCTGTTTGGTCAGGCTGAAATTCTGACGCTCGATCTTGCCAGCAGCGGTTCCCCTTATGCCCCGCAGGCGAATGAAATTCGCCAGCACGTGCTCAATACCACCCGCCTGGTGAACAACCTGCTGGACATGGCGCGCATTCAATCCGGTGGATTCAATCTGCATAAAGAGTGGCTGACGCTCGAGGAAGTCGTCGGCAGCGCGCTGCGGATGCTGGAGCCGGGATTAAACGGTCGGCAGATTACGCTCGCCCTGCCCGACCCGCTAATGCTGGTACACCTGGATGGCCCGCTGTTTGAGCGGGTGCTGATAAATCTGCTGGAAAACGCGGTGAAATATGCGGGAAGTGAGGCGGAAATCGGCATCACCGCCGCCCGCAAAAACGGTCATCTGCTGCTGGATGTGTGGGATAGCGGGCCGGGGATCCCGAGCGGGCAAGAACAGCAAATCTTCACCAAATTCTCCCGCGGTCATAAAGAGTCCGCCATTCCCGGTGTCGGGCTGGGGCTGGCTATCTGCCAGGCCATCGTTGAGATCCACGGCGGCACCCTTTCTGCCCGCAACCGGCCGGAAGGCGGCGCGTGTTTTCGTGTTACACTTCCACAAGATAAACCGCCTGAACTGGAAGAGGCCCCGGAAGATCTGTGACCAGCGTTCTGATTGTTGAAGATGAAGATGCTATCCGCCGTTTTCTGCGCACCGCGCTGGAAGCCGAAGCCCTGCGCGTATATGACGCCCCGACTCTACAGCGTGGTTTACTGGAGGCGGCAACGCGTAAACCGGACCTGATTATCCTCGACCTTGGATTACCTGACGGCGACGGTCTCGATTTTATTCGCGATATTCGTCAGTGGAGCCCGGTACCGATTATCGTGCTGTCGGCGCGCAGTGAGGAAAGCGATAAAATTGCTGCGCTGGATGCTGGTGCGGATGATTATCTCAGTAAGCCATTTGGCATCGGCGAACTGCAGGCGCGCCTGCGCGTGGCGCTGCGCCGTCATGCAGGGGCCCAGCCGAACGAGCCGGTTGTCACCTTTTCCAACATTACCGTTGATCTCGCTGCCCGCCGAATCGTACGTGGCAGCGAGGAGGTTCATCTCACCCCCATTGAGTTCCGCCTGCTGGCGGTTTTGCTCAACAACGTGGGGAAAGTGCTCACCCAGCGACAACTGTTAAACCAGGTATGGGGACCCAATGCGGTAGAACATAGTCACTATTTACGCATTTATATGGGGCACCTTCGGCAGAAACTGGAAATAGATCCCGCGCGCCCTCAGCATTTATTAACAGAAACCGGTATCGGCTATCGATTTATGTTATGAATATTTATTCATATTAATAAGATAATCCTCTAACATTATTATCAGCGTACCACTAGCAATGCTAAAAATATCAATATCAGCCACACCATCTTTATTTAAATAAAACTTAAAACACTTTGTTTACATAAAATACACAATTCAGCATTTCATCCTGGCCGCTCACCTACTAACAATGGATTATTTTATAAATGATCTCTCGTTATTGATCATCATCACAGTTTTAAGCCTACCTGGAGATAAAATGACTCCGCTTTAGGATATTTCTCGGAGGTATACGAAATGGAAAATAATAACCGAATGATGCCCCATATAAGGCGGACAACACATATTATGATGTTTGCCCACCGCAATAGTTTCGACTTTCACTTCTTTAACGCCCGATAAGTCTTCCGACTTCGGGCGCCTCGCAGTTATTCCTTGCTAATACAGGCTCTCGCCTGCTGCCAGCGCTCGCCATAACAAACCTCAATTTTCCGGCCACCGGACCGGTTGGGTTTGTGACATCCTGAAAAAAGTGACGCCCTGATTTTATCATCAGCGGGATCGTATTACTTTTTTTCCGGCGATATCAATTTCTCATTTGAGAAATTGAAGGACTGCTATTACCTAAAATAAAGAGTCGAAAAATGTCTGAATTAAAAATTGCCGTCAGCCGTACATGCCCGGACTGTTTTACTACCCAGCGCACGATTATCAATACCTGCGACACGAATTTTATTGATGTTGCCGCCGCCGTACTATCTATTGAAGACATTGAGTGCGGTAAACTCGATGAAATAGATGCCACGGGTTATAACCTGCCAGTTTTTATTGCTATTAATAAAGAACAAATCGTCCCATCTGAATATCTCTCACGTATTCAAGGGGTATTTGAACATGATGAAACGCGCAATGACTTCTATGGTCGTCAACTGGAAGCCGCTGCGCACAAGTATGAAGTGCAACTGCGTCCGCCATTCTTTAGCGCATTGGTTGATTACGTCGCGCAAGGTAACAGCGCATTTGACTGCCCGGGGCACCAGGGCGGTGAATTCTTCCGCCGTCACCCGGCCGGTAACCAGTTCGTTGAATACTTTGGCGAAACACTATTCCGCTCTGACCTGTGTAACGCCGACGTCGCCATGGGTGACCTGCTGATTCACGAAGGTGCACCATGCATCGCCCAACAGCACGCTGCGAAAGTATTTAACGCCGATAAAACCTATTTCGTCCTGAACGGAACCTCCTCTTCCAACAAAGTGGTGCTGAATGCGCTGCTGACGCCAGGGGATTTGGTCCTGTTTGACCGTAACAACCACAAGTCCAACCACCACGGTGCGCTGTTACAGGCTGGGGCAACGCCGGTGTATCTGGAAACCGCACGTAACCCGTACGGCTTTATCGGCGGTATTGATGCTCACTGCTTCGAAGAGAGCTACCTGCGTGAACTGGTTGCTGAAGTGGCGCCAAATCGCGCACGTAATGAACGTCCGTTCCGCTTGGCGGTGATTCAGCTCGGCACCTATGACGGCACCATTTATAACGCCCGTCAGGTCGTCGATAAAATTGGTCATCTGTGCGATTACATCCTGTTTGACTCCGCCTGGGTGGGTTACGAACAGTTTATTCCGATGATGGCCGACTGCTCGCCGCTGCTGCTTGAGCTGAACGAAAATGACCCTGGTATTCTGGTCACTCAGTCCGTGCACAAACAGCAGGCCGGTTTCTCCCAGACGTCGCAAATCCACAAAAAAGACAGCCATATTAAAGGCCAGCAGCGCTACGTTCCGCATAAGCGTCTGAACAACGCCTTTATGATGCACGCCTCCACCAGCCCGTTCTACCCACTGTTTGCCGCCCTGGATATCAACGCCAAAATGCATGAAGGTCAGGCTGGCCGCAACATGTGGATGGACTGCGTCTCTAACGGTATCGAAGCCCGTAAGCTGATCCTCGATAACTGCCACCACATTCGCCCGTTTGTTCCAGAACAGGTTGACGGTAAACCATGGCAGTCCTTTGAAACCAAAGAGATCGCCAATGACCTGCGCTTCTTCCACTTCGTCCCTGGCGAACGCTGGCACGGTTTTGAAGGTTATGCGGAGCATCAGTACTTTGTCGACCCATGCAAATTGCTGCTGACCACACCGGGTATCGATGCTAACGGCGAATACGACACCTTTGGCGTACCGGCGACCATTCTGGCGAACTTCCTGCGCGAGCACGGTGTGGTACCCGAAAAATGCGACCTGAACTCCATCCTGTTCCTGCTGACGCCAGCCGAGGATATGGCTAAGTTGCAGCAACTGGTGGCCCTGTTGGTCCGTTTCGAAGCGCTGTTGGAAGCCGATGCCCCGCTGAAAGATGTACTGCCATCACTCTACGGTCAGCATAAAGATCGCTATGCCGATTACACCCTGCGCCAGCTGTGCCAGGAGATGCATAACCTGTATGCCCGTCATAACGTGAAACAGCTGCAAAAAGAGATGTTCCGTAAATCACACTTCCCGCGCGTCAGCATGAATCCGCAGGATGCCAACTACGCCTATCTGCGTGGTGAAGTCGAGCTGGTCCCTCTGTCACAGGCAGAAGGTCGTATCGCCGCCGAAGGTGCTCTGCCATATCCTCCAGGAGTGCTGTGCGTCGTCCCTGGTGAAATCTGGGGTGACTCTGTGCTGCGTTACTTCACCGCGCTGGAAGAAGGGATCAACCTGCTGCCGGGCTTTGCGCCGGAACTGCAGGGTGTTTATATCCAGGAAAATGACGGTCGCAAACAGGTGTGGTGCTACGTCATTGAATCTCAGCTGCCGCAACCTGCGCTGCTTAAAGGTGAGAAATTATGAGCAAAGCTAACAACAAAATGGGTGTTGTTCAGCTCACCATCCTGACGATGGTGAACATGATGGGCTCCGGCATTATCATGCTGCCCACCAAGCTTGCTGAAGTCGGCACCATTTCCATTATCTCCTGGCTGGTGACCGCCGTCGGTTCGATGGCGTTAGCCTGGGCCTTCGCTAAATGCGGGATGTTCAGTAAGAAATCCGGTGGGATGGGCGGTTATGCCGAGTATGCCTTTGGTAAGTCGGGCAACTTTATGGCCAACTATACCTACGGCGTTTCGCTGCTGATTGCCAACGTGGCTATCGCCATTTCCGCTGTGGGTTACGGCACCGAGTTATTCGGTGCCACGCTGAGTCCGGTGCAAATCGGGCTCGCCACCATCGGTGTGCTGTGGATCTGTACCGTTGCTAACTTCGGCGGTGCACGTATTACCGGCCAGCTCAGCAGCATTACCGTTTGGGGGGTGATTATTCCGGTGGTCGGTCTGTGCGTTATCGGCTGGTTCTGGTTCAGCCCAACCATGTACGCTGAGTCCTGGAACCCGCATCACGTGCCATTCTTTACCGCTGTAGGGTCGTCCATCGCCATGACGCTATGGGCCTTCCTCGGTCTGGAATCCGCCTGTGCTAACGCCGAAGTGGTTGAAAACCCGGAACGTAACGTACCGATCGCGGTACTGGGCGGTACGCTCGGGGCTGCGGTGATTTATATCGTCTCTACCAACGTGATTGCCGGTATCGTGCCAAACATGGACCTGGCGAACTCCACCGCGCCGTTTGGCCTGGCCTTCGCGCAGATGTTCACTCCGGAAGTCGGGAAAGTGATCATGGCGTTGATGGTGATGTCCTGCTGTGGTTCTCTGCTCGGCTGGCAGTTCACCATCGCCCAGGTCTTTAAATCCTCTGCGGATGAAGGCTACTTCCCGAAAGTATTCTCTCAGGTAAGCAAAGCCGATGCGCCGGTGAAAGGGATGCTGGTGATTGTGGTGATTCAATCCGGATTGTCATTGATGACCATCAGCCCGTCGCTGAACAATCAGTTCAACGTGCTGGTCAACCTGGCTGTCGTCACCAACATTATTCCATACATCCTGTCGATGGCCGCACTGGTGATTATCCAGCGCATGGCGAATGTTCCTGCTGGCAAAGCCCGCATGGCCAACATTGTGGCATTCATTGGTGCGATGTATAGCTTCTACGCCCTGTTCTCCTCCGGTGAAGAAGCGATGCTGTACGGTTCTATCGTGACCTTCCTTGGCTGGACGCTGTACGGTCTGGTATCACCACGTTTTGAACTGAAAAACAAGCACAGTTAAGTCCTTTACGGGTTGCCGGCAACGGCAACCCGTTTCCTTCACCCTCCTCCATAAGACCATTATCATGAGCAATCCACAGCGAATCGTTTCCGATATCGATACCACGCTTGCCATTATTCAGCGCCACCCTATCTGCCGTATCGCACTCAACGATGAAAGTAGCCCGTATATCGTGCCGGTCAATTTTGGCTATCAGCTTCAGGATGGACGTTGGACAATCTATTTTCACGGCGCGCGCTGCGGCAAAAAGATGCGCCTGTTACGGAAGAACCCGGCGATTAGCGTTGAGATCGATGGCGACCATCGGTTGATTCAGGCCGAAGAGGCCTGCGATTACAGCTACGGCTATACCAGCATTATCGCCAAAGGACGGGCAACCATTTTGCAGCAGCCTGAAGAGATGAAACGGGGCCTCGACCTCATCATGCGTCAGGCCGTACCGGGAAAAACCTTCAGCTACCGTGACGACATGATGAAAGCCGTTTGCGTGGTGCGTATCGATTGTGAGGAATTAACCTGCCGCCGGAATCAGGCGGAATAGCGGGACATCGCAATATTAGTGGGGAAGCGGCGATGCTAGGCCTGCCAATATCCCCATCCCACCAGCGCCACCACATTGACCACCACGCTCAGCATAAACCAGCTGCGAAACGGCTGTTTCTGGGTTTTGTGGCGGAACACCTGCTGCGCAACCAGTGCCCCGACCCAACCACCAACAAGTCCAAACATCAATAGCGTCATTTCAGGTACCCGCTGCCAGCTTTTACGGGCGGCAAATTTATCGATACCGTACAGCAACAGCGTGGCGATGTTGACCATCATCAGCCACGCCCAAAACGAATGAAAATGGAAATAGCTGGCTGCCGCTAAGAGGGCCAACAGGCCATAACAAAACGGATTAAATCTCATCTCTCTATACATCCTTTAATCATCGACTCCCCCTGGATACACCGAGAATGAATCGTCTGCGTATTTCTGCCCATAAAAAAATCCGTAATCCCGAGGGGACTACGGATTCTTGTGCCACCGGGAGTTCAGGAAACCCTTAATCGCGCGGTATTAAGCCTGTCGACGCTTTCGCTATCAGGCGTTTTTCAGCACTTCACTCACAATCTCTACCGCTTCTTTCTCGATCTGCTGACGATGTTCAGCGCCGAGGAAACTTTCACAGTAGATTTTGTAGGCGTCTTCGGTGCCCGACGGACGCGCGGCGAACCAGCCGTTGTCCGTCATCACCTTCAGGCCGCCAATCGACGCGCCATTACCCGGCGCCGCCGTCAGACGTGCGGTGATAGGGTCGCCCGCTAGGGTGCTGGCGCTGACCATTTCCGGAGACAGCTTAGACAACGCCGCTTTCTGTGCGGAGGTTGCGCTCGCCTGCAGACGGTTGTAGCTCGGCGCACCAAAGCGTGCCGCCAGCTCATTGTAGTGCTCCTGCGGGTTCTTACCGGTCACAGCGGTAATTTCCGCCGCCAGCAGGCACATGATGATACCGTCTTTATCGGTAGACCATGGCGTACCGTCAAAGCGCAGGAAAGAAGCCCCCGCGCTCTCTTCGCCGCCGAAGCCAAAGCTGCCGTCGAACAGACCATCAACAAACCACTTAAAGCCGACCGGCACTTCCACCAGCTTGCGGCCCAGATCGTTGACCACGCGGTCAATCATCGCGGAGGAGACGAGGGTCTTGCCAACCGCTACATCTTTGCCCCACTGCGGACGATGCTGGAACAGGTAGTTGATAGCCACCGCCAGATAATGGTTCGGGTTCATCAAACCGGCCGGGGTCACGATACCGTGACGGTCGTAATCCGGGTCGTTGGCAAAGGCCAGGTCGAACTTATCACGCAGTGCCAGCAAACCTGCCATGGCGCACTCGGAGGAACAGTCCATACGGATTGCGCCATCTTTATCGAGGTGCATAAAGCGGAAAGTCTGGTCAACGTGATCGTTCACGATGGTCAGATTCAGGTTGTAGTGTTTGGCGATACGTTTCCAGTATTCAATACCGGAGCCGCCCAGCGGATCGACGCCCAGCGTCAGGCCCGCTTTCTGGATAGCCGCCATATCGACGATATCCGCCAGCCCTTCAATAAACGGCTGCACCAGATCCACTTCCTGAACGTGGCCGGAAGCCAGCGCCGCAGCGTAGGAAATGCGCTTCACGCCGTTAAGGTCGGCTGCCAGCAGTGCGTTAGCGCGATCTTCAACCACCTTGGTGACGTTGGTATCAGCCGGACCGCCATTCGGCGGGTTGTACTTGATACCGCCATCGTCCGGCGGGTTATGGGACGGAGTGATGACAATCCCATCGGCCAGCGGGCCGCCTTTTTTGTTATGCACAAGGATTGCATTGGAAATAGCCGGAGTCGGCGTAAAACCATTGTTTTCCTGCACAATGACATCAACACCATTTGCTGCCAACACCTCGAGAACAGAGATAAACGCAGGCTCGGAGAGCGCATGAGTATCTTTCCCGACGTAGCATGGGCCCGTAATTCCATTTTTCGCGCGCTCTTCAGCGATTGCCTGAGCAATGGCCAAAATATGCTTTTCGTTGAAGCTGTGACGACCTGCGCTCCCGCGGTGACCGGAAGTACCGAATTTCACCGCATGTTCCGCATTGCCCACTTCCGGCTGCAGCACGTAGTACTGAGACGTCAGTTGAGCAACGTTGATCAAATCACTTTGCTGTGCAGGCTGACCCGCACGGGTATGGTTTGCCATTGCCTGGTCCTTCTTATGCAAGGGTTAGATTTTCAGTATGAAATGGTACCGCAAACCTTTTCAATCAGCTCCACCGGGAACTGCATTGACTGCATGATATGTTCGACCATGCTGCATTTACGGCCTGTATTCGTGTTGGTAATGACCCAGTATGGCGTATCCGGTACCTGTTTAGGCTTCGTCTGGTTACCGTTTTTCAGCAGCGTCTGCTCATCGGCAGCAAAGTAGACGCGGGTGCGACCATGGAGCGATTCGGTGGCCTCAGCAAAGGCTTTGTTGTCCAGCGAATAGAGCGTGGTCAGGATCAGCATAAAGCGGTTAACCGCTTTCTTCTGCTCGGCATATTCGTCTGAAAGCAGCAGCTCGCGCATCGCGCGGACTTTGTCTTTCGCCGTTTTTACCGTCTTAACTTCAGCAACGGGGGCAGCAGTTGGCGCTGGGGCCGCTTCTGCTTTGACGACCGGCGCTGCGGTAACGGCAGGCTGTGTAGCGGCGGTAAATTTCAGCATACGCCGTAAAATGTCGGACGCGCTCTCGCCAATGTGCAGAGTGTGAGCCGCAATATAGCGATAGAGCTCGTCATCAACTTCGATCGTTTTCATCTTAATCCGGTGCAATAATTTTTCTGAATACAATTCATTGGGATTATAAAGTCAAAACCCAACAGCGGGTAGCGCCAAACCAGGAACACGGCAAAATTCGGATGAGTTCCTTACTTGCCCCTGAGCGTTAGAATGTCCAACATGATACCCTAACCCGACAACGCGAAAAAAAGAACTTTGCTATGAAATTGAATGTCCGAGCGCAATCTGCACAAAACCTGCACAATAATTCCCCCATCGTCCTCGTCCACGGCCTGTTTGGCAGTCTGGATAATCTCGGCATCCTGGCGCGCGACCTGGTCGCCGACCACGATATCATCCAGGTCGATATGCGTAACCACGGTCTGTCACCTCGTTCCGAAGAGATGAACTACCCGGCCATGGCGCAAGATCTCCTCGATACGCTCGATGAGCATCATATTGAAACGGCGACCGTGATTGGCCACTCCATGGGTGGAAAAGCGGTCATGGCGCTGACCGCATTGGCGCCAGAGCGTATCGATCGCCTGGTGGCGATTGATATTGCGCCGGTGGATTATCACGTTCGTCGTCATGATGAGATTTTTGCCGCTATCAATGCGGTCACCAACGCGGGCGTGGCAACACGTCAGCAGGCAGCCACGGTAATGCGGGAGTTTCTCAAAGAGGAAGGCGTGATTCAGTTTCTGCTGAAATCCTTCGTTGATGGTGCCTGGCGCTTTAATGTTCCGGTGCTGTGGGAACAATATCCGCACATCGTCGGTTGGGAGGCAATCCCCGCATGGGATCACCCGGCGCTGTTTATTCCCGGCGGCAACTCACCGTACGTCACCGAAGCCTATCGTGACGATCTGCTGGCCCAATTCCCGCAGGCCAAAGCGCACGTGATTGCCGGGGCTGGCCATTGGGTTCACGCTGAAAAACCCGATGCCGTGCTGCGCGCCATTCGCCGTTATCTCGCCGAATGATTAAAAATGCATCGACTGCGCGCCAGAATGGCCGCGGTCGTTGGCGTGCGGGTTTCACTGATGTATGATTGCGCGCTGTCTGCGCTGGGCACTGCCCGGTAGCTTGTTTTCCCCGAAGTCACTCAGAATCATGGCAAAAGAACAAACGGACCGTACGACACTAGATTTGTTCGCAAATGAGCGTCGCCCGGGAAGACCAAAAACCAATCCGCTTTCGCGTGACGAACAGCTCCGCATTAATAAGCGTAATCAGCTAAAACGCGATAAAGTTCGCGGACTTAAGCGCGTCGAGTTGAAGCTCAATAACGACGCCGTTGATGCGCTTAACGAGCTGGCGACTGCCCGTGATATGAGCCGTAGTGAACTCATCGAAGAGATGTTGATGAACCAGCTCGCGCTGCTGCACGGACAAGGGAAAGTCTGAAAAATCCCCCCAAAACACGCTTTCATGTAGCAGAGTGTGCAGTACGGCACGATTGCTGTTTCCGCACGTTGACCTGTTCTGCTATCATTGCCCTTATCTGTGGGCAATAAGCCACCACCATATCATTAAGTTTCAAGAGGTTATTTTACTCATGGCAATCGTTGGCATCTTCTTCGGTAGCGATACCGGAAACACCGAAAATATCGCAAAAATGATTCAAAAACAGCTTGGTAAAGATGTCGCTGACGTTCATGACATCGCCAAGAGCAGCAAAGAAGATCTGGAAGCATTCGATATTCTGCTGCTGGGTATCCCAACCTGGTACTACGGTGAAGCACAGTGCGACTGGGATGATTTCTTCCCAACCCTGGAAGAAGTGGATTTCAACGGTAAACTGGTGGCCCTGTTTGGCTGCGGCGACCAGGAAGACTACGCAGAATATTTCTGCGATGCTCTGGGTACCATTCGCGACATCATTGAGCCACGCGGCGCGACCATTGTCGGCCACTGGCCAACGGCGGGCTACCATTTTGAAGCGTCTAAAGGTCTTGCCGATGACGATCACTTTGTCGGCCTGGCCATTGACGAAGACCGTCAGCCAGAACTGACCGCCGAGCGCGTTGAGAAGTGGGTGAAACAAGTTGCAGAAGAACTGCACCTGGACGAAATCAAAAACGCCTGATAGCGATAATGAGGTGTGATAATTGAATCGCACCTCATTAATAGGTAAAAGCAATTAAAATAATAGCTACAAATTTTTAACTTTTTATCGCATACCTGTACAATATCTTCAGATTTGGCGCAGGTTCATCGCTCAGTTTGTCGGTGAAGCCTCGTTTTTGAAAGCTTAGCTTACCCGGGCCTTGCTGTTTTCATTTTGATAGGGCCATTCTATAATGAGACGCATTAATTCGGGTGCATTCTCTGTGAAACTTTCGCTGATGGAAGTTAATCGTTTAGCAACAGGACAGATTCCGCATGACTGACAATAATACCGCATTAAAGAAGGCTGGCCTGAAAGTCACACTTCCACGGTTAAAGATTCTGGAAGTTCTTCAGGAACCTCATAACCACCATGTCAGCGCGGAAGACTTATACAAACGTCTGATCGACATGGGTGAAGAGATCGGTTTAGCCACGGTTTACCGCGTACTGAACCAGTTTGACGATGCAGGTATCGTCACACGCCATAATTTCGAAGGCGGTAAATCCGTATTCGAACTGACCCAGCAGCATCACCATGATCACTTGATCTGCCTCGACTGCGGCAAAGTTATCGAGTTCAGCGATGATTCGATTGAAGCGCGTCAGCGTGAAATCGCCACCAAATACGGTATTCGCTTAACTAACCATAGCCTTTACCTTTACGGCCACTGTGCTGAAGGCGACTGCCGCGAAGACGAACACGCTCACGACGGCATCGAAAAGTAACCTCCCGCCGATCGTCAAAAAGCCAGCCGTTATGCGCTGGTTTTTTTTTGCTTTTTAATTGGCTACTGGCATAAAAAAACCGCTGCAAGCAGCGGTTCTTGTTTACGGATAAGACTATTTTTGCGGCGTATTGTTACTACGAATTTCCTGCCAAATCTTATCGCACTTACTGGCTACGGCCTGGTCGTTACCGGTTTTTCTAGCCAGAATACACTGTTGATAGTCCAGAACGCGCACGCTTTCCTGAGTGGCGAACTGTTCGTGCTTCTTATCCTGTTTCAGCACGTTTAACACGCTCTGACAGGCCTGGATCTTATCCGGATTACCTTCCGCCGTGTTGATGCAGGCGCTGTAGGCATCTTTCAGCTTAGTGTCTTCTTTCGGTGCAGGTGACTGGGCACAGGCGGTGAGGCCAGCAGCCATTAAAGCAACAAGAATCAGTTTTTTCATGCGATGAACCTCTTAGCCGCGGCAGAGGTTTCCCTCTGCCGCGTCATGCATTAGAAAATAGTGAACGGGGCGATAACCATGAATTTCACGTCACGCTCGTCCTGGAAGATGTTGCCATAACCGCCGCCCCAGCTTGGGATATCGGAGTGGTTGTCATACTGCGTGAAGTGCAGTTTGAACAGCGTGCCCTTCGCACGACCATCCTGAACGGTGTAAGCCACATCGAGGCTGTAAGCAGATTCTCTGATTTTGTTGTTTTTGTCGTAGTAAGCATCCGGGTTCATCTGCCAGGTTGATGGCTTAGCATCCCATGCGTAGACGTAAGATGCACCCACCGCCCAGCCCGGGAGATCCCAGTTTTTCAGGTCATACATAGAGCCGAAGAACACCGCTTTTTCGCCGTTGGCGTTGAAGTCAGAGCGGTTATCCCACCAGATATCCAGACGACCGTTGGAGGATGCGTAGGTTGGAGTCATACGCTGCAGGAAGAAGCCCTGCTGGCCTTCTGCTTTAACCCAGGTCCCTTCCAGACGGAAGTCGAAGACCTCTTTCAGCTTGTAGCCGAAGGTTAACGCCTGCAACCATGCGGTGCCGTCGTAAATATCGTTTACGCCATGATCGCTCACTTTGTCACGGGTACCGTAGAACTGATAGCTGGTGGTCAGCGGGCCGCCAGGGATATCAAATTTGTAGCTACCTTTGGCGAAGTACTGATCAACATAGCCTTCTGCCTGACCAAATGCCGCTTCCAGCACCAGGTCATTTTTGAAATCGTATTTAGCACCGATGGAGTGCAGGTAATCGACCTTGGTCTTCTTATCGTTCTGATAGAAGTTATCCATTTCCAGATGCCAAGGTGCCTTGTACTCGTTGGTCCACATGTAGGAGAAGCTCAGTGCACCGTTGTCGCCGTAGTCAAAGTTAGCCCCGGCTTCAGCACCCTGATAGGTACCTGGCATAAAGCTCCAGTGTGGTGCTAACAGAGTCTGACCGGTTGGCTGAATGTAACCTGCGCGTGCCCAGGTCGGGCCGAGTTTGAATTTAGCCGCCGCTTTATACAGGCTGATACCGGATTTGTCGCCGCTATAGTCTTCGCTGTAGCCTTTGTTTTTAGCAGAGAACGCGATTTCGTTCGGGTGGCCGCTTTCGCTGCTTTCCGCCATTTCAATTGCGGTGAATGCCGCAATATCAATACCGAACATGTCAGCAGCATAGCCGGACTGGAAGTCGAGGTTGGCGTTCCAGGTGGAGTGAGACAGGTTGGTTTTATATTTATCATGATCGGTGACATCTTTACGGTCACGCTCACGCTGCCAATAATAGATGCCGCCGGTTAATGTTGAATCGTCAATGAACCCTTCTGCTTTTGCATCTGGCGCCATTGTAAAGCCTGACAGTGCTGTCACACCGGCAATAGCCAGCGCCAGCGTACTACGTTTGCCACTAAACGTACGCATAGTTATATCCTCTTTGACTTTTAAAATGCCGCCGCAAAGCAGAGGCAAAAAATAAAAACTTTAAAAAAAATGAACTTCTGGAAAATGGTGTTTCACTACACCGATAGACTATTTTTCGCGACGCGAATTATCAATCCTTTTCCGCAACAAGAGTGCAGGATTATGACAAAGCGCACATATTTGGTTTCAATGTGTAACTGAGTGCGTTGTTAACATTTTTCTCTCCAACCCTTGCAGGGTCAGGGCCAAATGTTAATGAGACCGTTTACATCATATTTGCGGGACGAAACGACGAGCGTCGCCAGAGAGTCTGAGAAGTAAAATTATCGTATTAATTCGCTACGCGAATCTACAAACGTAAAACAGGGCATGAATGGATATAAAAAAACGCCGCAATCGCGGCGTTTTTTAGGCGTGCTATGACCGTTTAGCCAACCCAGGTATCACGTAAACCGACGGTGCGGTTAAATACCAGCTTGTCTGCGGTGCTGTAGCGGCTGTCCAGGCAGAAGTAACCCTCACGCTCGAACTGATACGCTTTGCTGGCCTCAGCGGCCTGCAGAGATGGCTCACCGTAGCCCTGAGTGATCACCAGTGATTCTGGATTCATCACCGACAGGAAGTCTTCCTCTGCCCCCGGGTTAGGTACGCTGAACAGACGATCGTACAGACGGATTTCAATCGGCAGCGCATGCGCAGCGCTTACCCAATGGATCACGCCCTTCACTTTACGGCCATCGGCAGGATCTTTACTCAGAGTGTCGGCATCGTAAGTACAGAAGATAGTGGTGATATTGCCTTCAGCATCCTTCTCCACGCGCTCTGCCTTCACTACGTAGGCATTACGCAGGCGAACTTCTTTACCCATCACCAGACGTTTGTACTGTTTGTTCGCTTCTTCGCGGAAATCCGCGCGATCAATCCAGATTTCTGCGCTAAACGGCACTTCACGGCTACCCATCTCCGGTTTGTTCGGATGATTAGGCATAGAGACCATTTCGCTTTCGCCCTGCGGGTAGTTTTCGATAACCAGTTTCACCGGGTCGATAACCGCCATCGCGCGCGGTGCGTTTTCGTTCAGGTCTTCACGAATACAGGATTCCAGAGACGCCATCTCAATGGTGTTATCCTGTTTGGTCACGCCGATACGTTTGCAGAATTCACGGATAGCGGCCGCGGTATACCCACGACGACGCAGACCGGAAATAGTCGGCATACGAGGGTCATCCCAACCTTCAACGTGCTTCTCGGTCACCAGTTGGTTCAGCTTACGCTTGGACATCACGGTGTATTCCAGATTCAGGCGCGAGAATTCGTACTGGCGCGGGTGAACCGGAATAGTGATGTTGTCGAGAACCCAGTCATACAGACGACGGTTGTCCTGGAATTCCAGAGTACACAGAGAGTGCGTAATCCCTTCCAGCGCATCGCTGATGCAGTGGGTAAAGTCGTACATCGGGTAGATGCACCACTTGTTACCGGTCTGGTGGTGTTCGGCGAACTTAATACGGTAGAGCACCGGATCGCGCATGACAACGAACGATGATGCCATGTCAATTTTAGCGCGCAGACAGGCTTTGCCCTCTTCGAAGCCACCGGTACGCATTTTTTCAAACAGCGCCAGGTTCTCTTCAACGCTGCGATCGCGGTATGGACTATTTTTACCCGGCGCAGTCAGCGAACCACGATACTCACGGATCTGTTCTGGCGTCAGCTCATCGACGTACGCCAGACCTTTATTGATAAGTTCAACCGCATAGGCATGCAGCTGATCGAAGTAATCAGAGGAGTAGCGGACGTTGCCAGACCAGTGAAAACCTAACCACTCGACGTCATTTTTGATGGACTCAACGTATTCGATATCTTCTTTTACCGGGTTGGTATCATCGAAACGCAGGTTGCACTGGCCCTGATAGTCTTGCGCAATGCCAAAGTTCAGGCAGATAGATTTCGCATGACCGATGTGCAGATAGCCATTAGGCTCTGGCGGAAAACGAGTATGCACCGTGTTGTGCTTACCGGTAGCCAGATCTTCGTCAATGATCTGACGAATAAAGTTAGTCGGGCGGGCTTCAGCCTCACTCATCGTAGATTCCTCAAAGCGTAAACAACGTATAACGGCATATGATCTTATAAGCCGGACGGACTGACAACCTTTAGTTACGCAAAAAACGTCGCAAACGAAAATATTGGGGCAGATTGCTGTAAAAAAAAGCGGCGGAGGATTTCCCCCCGCCGCTTAAGGCATTAATCAACTTTACTCAGGAGCGATTATTTACCTTTAATCTCATACAGTGGCGTTTGACCCGCAACCACGTGACCTTCGGCTTTAATAACCAGCGCGCCGAAATCATCGCTGTTACTGCAAACAACCGGGCTAATCATGGAGCGTGCGTTCGCGTTGAGGAACTCCAGATCCATTTCCAGGATTGGCTGGCCTGCAACCACTTCAGCACCCTCTTCAACCAGACGTTTGAAGCCTTTACCTTCCAGCGCAACGGTATCGATACCCATATGGACAACGATCTCCGCGCCTTTGTCAGTTTCCAGGCAGAACGCGTGGTTGGTGTTAAAGATTTTCACGATAGTGCCCGCTGCCGGTGACACGACGGTTTTATCCGTTGGTTTCACCGCTACGCCATCGCCTACCGCTTTGCTCGCGAACGCTTCGTCAGGAACCTGTTCCAGAGCCACGATGTCACCGGTAATTGGTGATACCAGCGTTTCAATGGTCGCCGCGTTAGCCACTGCCTGCGGTTTTACCG
>PPYF01525650.1_pt1 | contig 36098 bp, 37 predicted proteins | sample 1559871 | NCBI WGS metagenome assembly PPYF01 (sample SAMN08240021, study PRJNA423297) | Human gut metagenome, whole genome shotgun sequencing project.
TGTGACCCATTTGCACTGACTAAAACAAAGCCGTTCTGCTCCAGCAAGCGAATCATTTGCTTGGGAGTCATCGGCATGGTGAGTGCCCCTCCTTTCCTTCAGGATTACATCTTTATTGTATACGTACTTTACGTATTTGTCAAGAGGCGAAAACAGCCGCCCGGCGACCTTACGGTCTCGCTGGGCGGCTTATTTGCGTCCGGTGGATTTGAAAACTCATGAAACCCACTGATGGATTCTGCGAGCGGCAGACGGTCACTGGCTTTTCTTGTTGTGCGGCTTACATCAACCGTCATCCTTTGCACTCTCCCTGCATATACTGAAAACCAAAGCGTAAAGTTTTCAGCGTACAAAGAGGAGGAAGCTGCATGATGACGACCCAGCAAAAACCGCAAACCTATCTTTCGGACCGCATCCCGCGGGATTCGGAGCATGAGCGCTACCACCCGGAATTGGAGGAGGAGCTGAAGGAGTGCCTGTTCTGTCTGCAACGAAACGAGATGATGTTTGACTTGGAGGTGAACACCGACCTGATCGAACAGCGCATCTACGAGCGTCAGGCGCTGTTGTGCCGCTACCGGTACTTACTGGCCAAAGCGCGAGAGCTGGGGCTCCACACGATTTTGAAAAAATACCAGCCTTTAGAATGATGGAGCATATCCCCGCTTTCTGCGACAAAAATCTTGACATTGGGTAGGATGTGTGCTATCCTACATAAAGGTAATATCGTGTGCGGGTGGTTCCGCGCATAAATCTTTATGATCTAGTGAGGTTATATATTATGGAACGTATCAAGACGATCGCTACTCGTGACCTGACCAAGAGCGTTGTGACCGGTGGCTGCGGCGAGTGCCAGACTTCCTGCCAGTCCGCTTGCAAGACTTCCTGCGGCGTGGCAAACCAGAAGTGCGAGAACAGCAACAAGTAATTTCTGCCAATCGGATGCCGCCTTTGCCGGGCGGCATTTTTTTATGGAATAATGGAATGGAGAGTAAAATGGTACATCAGTATCAATTGAACGGTTATAACATCGTGCTGGATACCTGCAGCGGCTCGGTGCATGTGGTGGATGATGTGGCGTATGATGTCATCGCAATGTACAAGGAGCACTCCGCGGACGAGATCGTGGCCGCCATGCTCAAAAAGTACGGCGACCGCCCCGATGTGACCGAGGCCGACCTGCGTCAGTGCTTGGAGGATGTGGCCTCGCTGGAACAGGCGGGCAAGCTGTGGAGCCCCGACACCTACGCCGACATGGCCTTCGATTTCAAGAACCGCAACACTGTGGTCAAGGCGCTGTGTCTGCATGTGGCTCACACCTGCAACCTGAACTGCTCCTACTGCTTCGCTTCGCAGGGCCGCTATCAGGGCGACCGCGCCCTGATGAGCTTTGAGGTCGGCAAACGGGCTATGGATTTCCTGATCGAGAACTCCGGCACCCGCCGCAACCTCGAAGTCGATTTCTTCGGCGGCGAGCCGCTGATGAACTTCGACATGGTGAAAAAGCTGGTGGCCTACTGCCGCGAGCAGGAGAAGATCCACAACAAAAACTTCCGCTTCACCATGACCACCAACGGGATGCTGATCGACGATGATGTCATCGACTTCTGCAACAAGGAGTGCCACAACGTCGTTTTGAGCCTCGACGGCCGCAAGGAAGTCCACGACCGCTTCCGCAAGGACTACGCGGGCCACGGCAGCTATGATACCATCGTGCCCAAGTTCCAGAAGTTCGTGGAGAAGCGCGGCGACAAGGGCTACTACATGCGCGGCACCTACACCCATTTCAACACCGATTTCACCAACGATATCTTCCATATGGCCGACCTCGGCTTCACCGAGCTGAGCATGGAGCCGGTGGTCTGCAAGCCGGATGATCCCAGCGCTCTGACCGCCGAGGACCTGCCCATCCTGAAGGAGCAGTACGAGATCCTCGCCAAGGAGATGATCAAGCGCGACCGCGAGGGCCGCGGCTTTACCTTCTACCATTACATGATCGACCTGACCGGCGGCCCCTGCATCTACAAGCGCATTTCCGGCTGCGGTTCCGGTACCGAGTACATGGCCGTCACCCCGTGGGGCGACCTGTACCCCTGCCACCAGTTCGTCGGCGATCCCAAGTACCTGATGGGCGACATCTGGAAGGGCGTCACCAACACCGCCGTGCGGGACGAGTTCAAGCACTGCAACGCCTACGCCCGCCCGGAGTGCAAGGACTGCTGGGCCAAGCTCTACTGCTCCGGCGGCTGCGCGGCCAATGCCTACCACGCTACCGGCAGCATCACCGGCGTGTACGAGTACGGCTGTGAGCTGTTCCGTAAGCGGATGGAGTGCGCCATCATGATCCAAGTGGCGAAGAATCAGGAGCTGGCAGCACAGGGCATCGAAGTGCCCATCGAGCTGGGTTCCACCTGCAACGCCTGTGCCGACGGCGAAGCCTGCGAATGAGCATGACCACGCCCATCGTGGACTTTGTGCGCAGCTACGCAAAGTCCGGCACCTCCCGGCTCCATATGCCCGGCCACAAGGGCCAGAAGCTGCTGGGCTTTGAGGATGCCGATATCACCGAGATCAAGGGCGCCGACGAGCTGTACGAGGCCGAGGGCATCATCGCGGAGAGCGAAGCCAACGCCACCAAGCTGTTCGGTACGGCCCACACCTATTACAGCACCGAGGGCTCATCCCAGTGCATCCGAGCCATGCTCTGCCTTGCGCTGCAAGCGGCTCCGGCGGGGCAGCAACCCGTTCTGCTGGCCGCCCGCAATGCCCACAAGGCGCTGCTCTACGCCGCCGCCCTCCTCGATTTCGACATCGAGTGGCTCTGGCCCGCGCCGGAAGCTGCCGGGGCGCTGTGCAGCTGCCCGGTGACGGCGGGGCAGTTGGAACAGGCGCTGGAGCGGCTTTCCGGGCAGGGGAGAACCCCCTTTGGCGTCTACGTCACCAGCCCGGACTACCTCGGCGGGATGCAGGACATCGCGGCCCTTTCCAAGGTCTGCGACGCCCACGGTGTCCCGCTTCTGGTGGACAACGCCCACGGCGCGTACCTGAACTTTCTGGTCGACGGCAGCAAGCACCCCATGGCGCTGGGGGCCGCGATGTGCTGCGACTCCGGCCACAAGACCCTGCCCGTCCTCACCGGCGGGGCCTACCTGCACCTCGGCCTCAAGGCTCCGGTGCAGGACGAAACGGCGGTGCGCAATGCGCTGGCGCTCTTCGGTTCCACCAGCCCTTCTTACCTGATCTTGCAGTCCCTCGACCGGTGCAACCGGTATCTGTCTGAGGGGTATCCGCTGCGGCTCTACTCCTGCTGCGGGCAGTTGACGCGGCTGCGGCGGGTGCTGAACGAGGCGGCGGCTGCGGCGGGGAGCAAGCTTTCGTTGGCCGTGGACGACCCGGCCCGCGAACCCCTCAAGCTGACGCTGGACGCCGCCGCGCTGGGCTTGACCGGCACGGCATTGGCTGAGGCGCTGCGCAAGTATGCCATTGAGTGCGAGTATGCCGACCCCCGCTATGTGGTGCTGATGTTCACACCTGAAAATCCGGCGCAGGACTACGACCGGCTGGAAGAAGCTGTTGCAGCGGTCTGCGCGGCACTGCCCGGTGTACCGGAATGCCCTGAGCCGGAAGGGGACACCTTCACCGCATTGGCGGCAGAAGCGAGACCGGTCTGCTCTGTGCGCGCGGCAGTCTTCGCCCCGCAGCAGACCATCCCCGCCGCCGAGGCGCTGGGCCGGGTCTGCGCGATGCCCACCGTCTCCTGCCCGCCCGCGATCCCCATCGTGGTCAGCGGGGAGCGGGTCGGCCCGGCTGCGATCGAGCTTTTTGCACGTTACCACGTTGAAACGGTGGCCGTCATCCGAGAATAAAACGCAGGGTCAAAAGTTGTAAAGAACATATGCTTTACAGCTTTTGACCCTTTTTTTGTGTCGCAAAACCTTGACAGCGCCCGCTGAATGTGGGATGATTTTTACAAATGGGATCAAAGGGGGAAGCGGAATGCTTCAGATTCAGCAGTTGACCAAGCGCTACGGGGAGAAGACGGCGGTGGACGCCCTGACGCTGACCATCCGGCCCGGCGAAATCTTCGGCTTCATCGGGCCGAACGGTGCGGGCAAGACCACTACCCTGAAATGCTGCTGCGGCATCCTCCAGCCGGACAGCGGCGAGGTGCGGGTGGACGGCATCTCGGTGCGGGAGGACCCGCTTGCCGCCAAGCGGAAGCTGGCCTATCTGCCCGATAACCCCGACCTTTACCATTACATGACCGGCATCCAGTACCTCGATTTCATCGCGGACATCTTCGGGGTGTCGGACGCGGCCCGCGCCGAACGGGTGCGGGTGTATGGGGAGCGGTTCGGCCTGACCGGGGCGCTGGCCCAGCCCATCGGGGACTACTCCCACGGCATGAAGCAGAAGCTGGCCATCATCGCGGCGCTGCTCCATGCGCCCAAACTGATCTTGATGGATGAACCCTTCGTCGGGCTGGACCCGCTGGCGGCGCACCAGCTCAAGCAGACCATGCGGGCCTTCTGCGACACGGGCGGGGCCATCTTTTTCTCGACGCATGTGCTGGAAGTGGCGGAAAAGCTCTGCGATCAGGTGGCCATCATCAAAAACGGCAAGCTCATCCGGGCGGGGTCCATGGCCGAGGTGCGGGGCGACGCCTCGCTGGAAACGGTCTTCTTAGAGTTGGAGGGCGGCACCGATGAACGCTGAGACGAAACGCTGCTTTGCCGCCCTGCTGCGCAAACAGCGGCGGGAGCAGAGCGCCTTTTTGAACCGGAGCGCCCGCACCGGGAAGCAGCGCACCCAAACGGGAAAGCTTGCCTTCGGGGCGCTGTATGGGGCCATTGCGCTGGTGCTGATGGCGAGTTTTGCTTCGCTGTCGTGGCCGCTGGCGCAGCTTCTTCTGCCGGGCGGCTGGGAGACCCTCTATTTCCTTGTGCTGGAACTGCTGGCCCTCCTTGTCAGCGTGCTGGCCGGGGCGCTTTCCAGCTATAACCGCCTTTTTCAGGACAAGGACAACGACCTTTTGCTGGCTCTGCCCATCCCGCCGTGGATGATCTTTGCGGTGCGGCTGTGCGGCCTGTATGAGATGAGCCTGTTCTATCTGCTCCTCGTCTGGGTGCCCGCCGAAGCGGCCTATGCGCGGTTCGCGCTGCATCCGCTGGGCGGCATCCTGAGCGCTGTGCCGATGGCCCTGCTGCTGGCCGGGGCGGCGTCGGTGCTGGCGGCGCTGCTGGGCTGGGCGGTGGCTCTGCTTGTGGCGAAGGCCGGGCGGCATAAAGCGCTCTTCACCGTGGCGGCGTCGCTGGGCTTCCTTGCCCTTTATTTCCTCGGCTATCAAAAGAGCGGTGCGCTGCTGAACGCCCTGCTCTCGTCGGCGCTGTGGGGCGGCGGGGAAGGGCTGCCGCAGGGCGGCTGGCTGCTGCTGGGCCGGGCTGCGTGCGGAGATATCCCGGCGCTGCTGGGGCTGTTGATCTCGCTGGCGGCAATCTGCGCCGTGCTGGGGAAGCTTCTCTCCGGCCCCTACCTCCGCCTGATGACCACCCGCACCGGCGGCGCGGCATCGAAAATGAAGGCAGCGCCCAGCCGATGTGTTTCGGTGCGGCGGGCCCTGCTGCGGCGGGAGCTGCTCCATCTGGCGAGCAGCCCCACCTACCTGCTCAACTGCTCCATGGGGTCGCTGGGGCTGGTGGTGCTCAGCGTGCTGGCTTTGTACAAAGCCGGGGAGATCCGGCTGCTGGCGGTCCAGCTGCTCCCGCCGGGGCTGGCGGGAGCGGCCGCAGCATTCGCCGCAGCCCTTGGGGCGGGCATGAACTGCCTGACGGCCCCCTCCGTCTCGTTGGAAGGGGAGAGCCTTTGGCGTATCCGGAGCTTGCCGGTCTCGCCGTGGCAGACCCTGCGCGCCAAGCTGGAACAGCATCTGGCGGTGACGCTGCCGCCCGCCCTGCTCTGCGCGGGGGTGCTGCTGGCTGTGGTGCGGGCCGCTCTGCCCATGGTGCTGCTGGGCCTTCTGGCGGTGGCACTCTTCGTGGTGCTGTCGGCGGCGGTGGGGCTGGTGCTGGGGGTGCTGATGCCCAGCTTCCACTGGACCAGCGAAACGGCGGTCATCAAGCAGAGCCCCTTCTGTCTGCTGGCCATGCTCCTGAGCTGGGGTGCGGCCCTTGCGCTGTTTGCGGGGACGGCGGCGCTGTCCCATAGGATGCCGCCCGCCGTCAGCCTGAGCCTTGCCTGTCTGCTGCTGGCGGGGGCCGATGCCCTTGCACTGCGCTGGCTGAAGACAAAAGGTGCCGCACGATTCGAAACGACCTGACAAAAAACGGGAGCTGCCCACATTGTGCGGACAGCTCCCGTTTCTGCTTTGGGAAACCGGCTCACTCGATGCCGGTGACCTTGTAATCCTGATCCTCGACGGCTTTCTTCAGGGTCTCGTCGGAGACGTCGGCGCTCAGGGTGACGATGGCGGTGCCGGCCTCGTGGCTCACCATGGCCTCGCTGACTTCGGGCAGAGCTTCCAGTGCCTTCTTCACGCGGGCCTCGCAGTGGCCGCACATCATGCCTTCAACATGCAGGGTCTTTTTCATAACGTTATCCTCCTTGACATTGGATGTGGTATGGTCTTCGACTGCGGGCTGCACGGGGGCAGCGGGCAGGGAAACGGCATTTTTGGCTTTGTGGTCGTGCTTGGTGCTGTGCAGGTCGAACAGGTTCAACCGCAGTGCGTTGCTGACCACGCAGAAGCTGGACAGGCTCATGGCCGCTGCACCGAACATGGGGTTCAGCGTCAGGCCGAAGGGGATGAACACACCGGCGGCCAGCGGGATGCCGATGGTGTTGTAGAGGAACGCCCAGAACAGGTTCTCGTGGATGTTGCGCAGGGTGGCGCGGCTGAGCCGGATGGCGGCGGGTACATCGGAGAGCTTGGAGTTCATCAGGACGACATCCGCCGCGTCGATGGCGACGTCGGTGCCCGCACCGATGGCGATGCCGGTGTCGGCACGGGTCAGGGCCGGGGCGTCGTTGATGCCGTCGCCGACCATGGCCACCTTGCCGGAAGCTTGCAGCTGGCGGATGACGGCTTCCTTGCCGTCGGGCAGGACGCCCGCGATGACTTCATCCACGCCCGCTTGCTTGCCGATGGCGTCGGCGGTGCGCTGGTTGTCGCCCGTGAGCATCACGACCCGGATGCCCATGTTCTGCAGCTCGCGGATGGCGCGGGGGCTGTCCTCCTTGATGGTGTCGGCTACGGCGACCACGCCCAGCAGTCTGCCCGCGCCGCCGAAGTAGAGCGGGGTCTTGCCTTCCTTTGCAAGGGCGGCGGCCTTTTCCTTCAGCACGGCAGGGACGGCGACCTTGGTCTCGATCAGGGCTGCGTTACCGCCGAAGATCTCCGCTCCGTCCAGCCTTGCGGACAGGCCGTTGCCGGGCAGGGCGGAAAAGTCGGAAACTTCAGGCGCATCAATGGCGTTTGCTTCGGTGTAAGCGAGGACGGCCTTGGCCAGCGGGTGTTCGCTCCTGCGCTCCAGTGCGGCGGCAAGGGTCAGCAGCTCGGTCTCGGAAACGCCCTCGGCGGGCAAGATGTCGGTGACCTTTGGCTCGCCGCTGGTGATGGTGCCGGTCTTATCCAACGCAACGATCTGGGTGCGGCCCGCGGCTTCCAACGAAGCGGCGGTCTTGAACAGGATGCCGTTCTTGGCACCGAGGCCGTTGCCGACCATGATGGCGACCGGCGTGGCCAAACCCAGCGCACAGGGGCAGCTGATGACCAGCACCGAGATGCCGCGGGCCAGTGCGTAGCCGAACTCCCGGCCCAGCAGCAGCCAGACGATCGTGGTGACCACGGCGATGGAGATGACGGCGGGCACGAAGAAGCCGGACACGGTGTCGGCGATCTTGGCGATAGGAGCCTTGGTGGCGGCGGCATCGCTGACCATCTTGATGATCTGGGCCAGCGTGGTGTCCTCGCCCACGCGGGTGGCCTCGCACCGCAGAAAGCCGGACTGGTTGGTGGTGGCGGCAGAGACTTTGTCGCCCTCGGCCTTGTCCACCGGGATGCTCTCGCCGGTCAGAGCGCTTTCGTTCACGGCGCTGGAACCTTCCAGCACGATGCCGTCCACGGGGATGTTCTCACCGGGGCGGACGACGAAAATATCGCCCTTGCGCACTTCCGCGATGGGCACGCTGACCTCGGCACCGCCCCGCAGCAGGGTGGCGGTCTTGGGGGCCAGCTTCATCAGGCTCTTGAGTGCATCGGTGGTCTTGCCCTTGGAGCGGGCCTCCAGCATCTTGCCCACGGTGATGAGGGTCAGGATCATGGCGGCGGACTCGAAGTAGAACTCCATCATATAGTGCATGATCAGTTCCTCGTTGCCGTCCACCTGCGCGCGGGTCATGGCGAAGAGGGCGTAGGTGCTCCAGACAAAGCTGGCCGAGGAACCCAGCGCCACCAGCGTATCCATGTTGGGGGCACGGTGGATCAGGCCCTTGAAGCCGCTGATGAAGAACTTCTGGTTGATGACCATGACGATGCCCGCCAGCAGCAGCTGAACAAGGCCCATGGCGACGTGGTTGCCGTCGAACCAGTGGGGAAGCGGCCAGCCCCACATCATGTGCCCCATGGAAAAGTACATCAGAACGATGAGAAAGATCAGCGAGGCGATGAGCCGCTTTTTCAGTTTCGGGGTCTCGTGGTCGGCCAGTGCGTCAAGGTCGGCACTGGAGTCCGGCGCAGCGGAAGCGCTGCTGGATCTGGGGCTGGCGCCGTAGCCCGCATCCTGTACCGCCTTGACGATGGCGGCGGCGCTGGCGGTGCCCTCCACGCCCATGGAGTTCGTCAGCAGACTGACCGAGCAGCTTGTGACGCCGGGAACAGCTTTCACGGCCTTTTCCACCCGTGCAGAGCAGACCGCGCAGCTCATGCCGGTAACATTGTATTGTTCCATAATCGTACTCCTGAAGATCGGTTGGCTTGCCCGCAAGAGGGTCATTTCATAAGCTTTGGCAGCAATTTGATCAGCTCGTCCAGCTTTTCTTCGCTGCCCGCCCGCAGATCGTCCGCCACGCAGGTGCGCACATGCTGGGCCAGCAGCTCCTTGGAAAAGCCGTTCAGCGCCGAGTTCACCGCCGCTACCTGCACCAGAATGTCGGCGCAGTAGATATCCTTTTCTACCATGCCGCGGATGCCGCGGATCTGGCCCTCGATGCGGTTCAGCCGGTGGATGAGGCTCTTGTACTCCTCCTCGCTCCGCTTTTTGCGGCGGCAGCAGCAGGAAGAACTTTCCGTTTCTGCTTCGGCTTCCCGCACTTCGCGGTCATCTGCGTTTGCAGCGTCACAGCAGCGGGGACATTTCTCGGTTGCTTCACCCATGGGAACCACTCCTTTCAAATTACCCCTTGGGGGTATCTTTCGTACAAGAGGATTGTAGCACAGTTTGTCCTACAAGACAAGTAGGGATTCGATCTTCAAATGTTAACTTTTTGTGAACGAACGAGAACAAAAAAGAACTGCTGCACTCCCTCAGTCACGGCTTTGCCGTGCCAGAAGGGAGTTGCAGCAGTCGGTTCAAAAAATCAGATGCAGAAGCGGCGGATGAACGCAATATCGCTAGCCGCGCGGGCGGGGACGGCTTCCTCCCGCAGAACGGGAAGGGCCGTTTGCGGCATTGCCTTGAGCATGGCAAAGCCGCCCGCATAGTCCACGCAGGAATCTTCCAGCGAGGTGGAGTAGAGGGTGCCATCGGGCTGGAAGTTCTGGCCCTTGAAGTGGACGGCAGCGATCTTGTCGCCGTACCAGCTGCCGACCTTATCCCAGATGCGGCGCTGGGCGTCCACAGAAGCGTTTTCCGGGCCCACGTAGTTTGCAAAATCGCAGATGACCCGCAGATTCGGGCTGGCCATGGTGTCCAGCACCATCTTGACGGCCTCCGGGGTGTTCATGGCGTGGTAGTAGACGCATTCCACGGCAAACAGCACCCCCTGCTCCTCGCAGAGGGGCAGGATCTCGCCGAGGCTGCGGAGCAGCGCTTCCTGCGCCTCCTTTCGGGTGACGCCGGGCTGCTTTGCCATGTTGGTGGTCTCGCTGCCCATGCAGCCTGCACCCAGCGCCTTGGCGACGGGGATCTGGCTCAGCACTTTGGCGACCTCGGCGCGGCGCTTGTCCTCGTCAGCATAGCTCAGCTCAACGTAGGTGCCGTCCACGGCGATGGAAACGCCGGAGGCAGCGACAGCGGCCTTGGTGGCTTCCACCAGCTCCGGCGTGATGTCGGCGTAGCTCTTCACGCCCTCAATGGCCTTGGTGTAGGCCAACTGGGTGCAGCGGAAGCCTGCCTTGCCGATGGAAGTGAGCAGCTGTTCGGGGGTATGGCGACCAAAATCATGGCCGCGGGCACCGATGATGAATTCAGGCATGTGTTTCCTCCTGACCTCGGCCGAAGACGCGCTCGGCGAAGATATTCAGCTCCTTGCCCCACCAGTACCAGTCGTGGGAGACATCGCTGCCCCAGATCTCGCAGTGGGCGGGGATGCTGGCGGCGGCCAGCGCGGCGGCGAGGGCGCGGGTGTCGGCCTGTGCGTCCTCCTCGTAGCCGCCCTGCCCGGCGCAGAGGAGCAGATGGTTCTCCTCGGCCTTGGCAAAGGCCTTGGCGTCCACGATCCCTTCGGGCAGGTAGGCGAGGGGCGCGTTCCGCAGCACGAGGTCGTCCTCTGCGCTGCCGAGGAAGCGGCAGACATCGTACAGGCCGGACAGGCCGATGGCTCCGGCAAAAACCTCCGGGCGGCGCAGACGGCAGTTGACCGCCTGAACGGCACCGGTGTCCACGCCCACGCACCACAGCGGGGCGTCGGCATCTCCGTTCAGCTCCCGGATGCGGGCAGCCAGCTCGCCGGTGAGGTAGCAGAAATATTTTTCCTGCAGCTCGGCGCGGCGGCGGGGCGAGACGTCCCCGGTCCGCAGACGTTCGGCGTCGATGCTGTCGGCGGTGAAGAGCTGGACCTTGCCCGTGTTCAGCAGGGAAGCCACCGCATCGGGCATCCCATTGTTCTCCCAGTCGTAAAAGCGGCCGCCCCGTGCGGGCAGCGCCAGAACCGGCACACCGGCGGTGCCGTAGACCTTGAACTCCATCTCGCGGCCGAGCACCCGGCTCCACTCTTTGTAATAGGTACCTTGCATCATGGAAGCAACCTCCTGAATTTATACGAATTGATTTCGCGCGGGGTCGTAGTCATACCCGGCGGCAGCAAGCTTTGCGCACAGTGCGGTCTTATCTTCATCCAAATCGTCGCACAGTGCGTCGAGGGTGGGGTAAAAATCGCGCAGCTTCAGGTTCACCATGCTCAGCAGCATGATGGGGTCATTGGGCAGTGCCATGCAAAAACCTCCTCACGGATAACAAAAAAGCCGGTCACTCGACAAAGTGACCGGCAGATGCAGCTACTTAGACAGCGCGGGTAACTTTGCCAGCGCGCAGGCAACGGGAGCATGCGTAGATATACTTGGGAGAACCCTCCACGACCGCCTTGACACGACGGACATTCGGCTTCCAAGTACGGTTGGAACGGCGATGAGAGTGGGAAACCTTGATACCAAAGGTAACGCCCTTGCCGCAGCATTCACACTTAGCCATGGTACTTGCACCTCCTAGCAGTGAAGTAAGGAATTCAAAATAATCAGCTTGACTATTGTACCAGAGATACGGGGAAAATGCAAGCATTTTTTCAAATTTTCTGCAACCTTTTTCATCTGTGCGCCAAACCCTTGTCGGAACACGAAAAAAATAGTACAATAAATGAAAATCATCCACTGACAGGAGAATGACATGAGCTCACGCGGAATCTATTATCTTATCCGAACGCTGGTGGCGCTGGTCGCCATCCCATTCCATGAGGCGGGGCACGCACTGGCGGCGTGGCTGCTGGGGGATCCCACAGCGAAGCAGGAGGGGCGGCTGAGCCTGAACCCCTTCAAGCACTTCGACCTGCTGGGTACGCTGTGCATGGTGTTTGCGGGCGTGGGCTGGGCAAAACCTGTCTCCACCGACCCGCGCAACTTCAAAAACCCGAAGCGGGGCATGGCGCTCACCGCGCTGGCGGGCCCTGTAGCCAACCTGATCCTTGCCTACCTCGCCATGGTGGTGTGGAAGCTGCTGTACTACTGGGCTCCCATCACGGAGCTGACGATTTTTGCAGCCCGGTTCCTCCAATACTTAGTCATGATGGACGTCAGCCTTGCGGTGTTCAACCTCATCCCGGTTCCGCCGCTGGACGGCAGCCGGGTGCTGCTGGCCGTCCTGCCGGAGCGCATCTACTTCGGCATGATGAAGTATGAGCGGGTCATCCTGATCGTGATGCTGGCGGTGGTGTGGGGCGGCTTCCTCGACGGGCCCCTCACGGTGCTGAACAATGCGGTCTGGGATCTGCTGGACCTCGGCACCGGCTACATCGACCAGATCGCCCTTTCGGCCTACTACGCATCCATCGGGACGGTGATCTGAGTGGCAGAGGAGCTAACGTTTCGCCTCGAAGACTTTGAAGGGCCGCTGGAGCTTTTGCTGACGCTGGTGCAAAAGCACAAGATGGACCTGCACAACATCCCCATTCTGGAACTCATCGACCAATACACCGCCGCAGTGGCCTCGGCAGACGATGCCGACCCGGAGACGGCCAGCGCTTTCATCGAGATGGCGGCGCATTTGGTAGAGATGAAGAGCTATCTGCTGCTGCCACGCAGCGAAGAGGGTGAGCGGATGAAGCAGGAGTTTACCGGGCGGCTGATCGAATACGACCAGTGCCGCCGGATGGCTGCCCAACTGCGGGAAAAAGCCGAAGCAGCCCCGGTCTTCGTCCGCGCGCCCTTGCAGATGGAGTGGGACAATACCTATGACCTGTTCCACTCGCCGCAGATGCTGGCCGACTGCTGGCAAGCACTCTCTGGCCGGACGCCCCTCGTCCGCAAGGAGCCGACCCCGCAGCAGTTCGAGCCGCTGGTCTCCGCGCCGCAGGTATCGGTCAGCAGCCGGGTGGTCTACATCCTGCGTCAGCTCATTGCGGGCGGGGCGCAGCGGATGGGGCAGCTCTTTTCCCGCCGCCAGAGCCGGGGCGCGAACGTCGCCACCTTTTTGGCCTTGCTGGAGCTGGTGCGCGGCGGGCGGGTGACGCTGGGCCCGGAAGGGGAGCTGACCATGCGCCGGGGCCGCTTGGAACGCACAAAGGAGAACAAATGAACCAGAAAACGATACGAGCCGCCGTGGAGGCGATGCTCTTTGCCTACGGGGAGCCCGTCGGGGCCGACAAGCTGGCACAGGCGCTGCAGCTGCCGACGGCGAGCGTGGAAGAGGCGCTGGAAGACCTGCATGCCCGCTATGCCCGCGAGGACAGCGGCCTTTGTCTGCTCCACCTGAACACCCACTGGCAGCTGGCCACCAAGACCGATTTCGCGGAGCCGGTCCGCCGGGTGCTGGACACCCGCCGCTCGGTGCCGCTGGGCCCGGCGGCCATGGAGACGCTGACCGTTATTGCGTACAACCAGCCGGTCTCCCGCGCCTTCATCGAGCAGGTGCGCGGCGTGGATTCCTCGTCCAGCGTGACCGGTCTGCTGGAAAAGGGGCTCATCGAGGAGGCGGGCCGCCTTGACCTGCCGGGCCGCCCGGTGGCGTTCCGGACAACGGATGTCTTTCTGCGGTGTTTTGGCCTGTCCAGTCTGGATGACCTGCCGCCCATCCATAACGATCAGGAAGAAAGCGGGGGAGCGGTATGAGCGTGGTGCTGAGCATTCTGGGCGTCGTGGGCGGCGTGCTGCTCTTCCTATTAAGGTGCATCGGCATCCTGCTGCTGGTGGTTCTGGTGCTGGCGGTGCTGCTGATGCTCTGCCCCTTCTGCGCGGATGTGCTGTGGGAGAACGAGACCCTGACCGTCAAGGCCGGTGCGCTGGGCATCACCTTCCCGGTGTTCCGGTATCCCGCGCCGGAAAAGCCGAAGAAGGAGAAAAAGAAGAAGTCCAAAAAGAAACCGGAAGCGGAATCGAAGCCGAAGCCGGAAGCGACGCCCCGCAAAAAGGCGAAGCTGACCCTGAACATCGTCTGCACCATCCTGCGGGGGGCGGGCAAGCTGACCAAGGCTGTTTTTGGGGCGCTGCGGATCACCAAGATCAACATCTGCCTCGGCGTCCGGGGCGAGGACCCCGCCGATGCGGCTCGCAGCTACGGCAAGCTGAACGCATGGCTCGGCAGTGCGCTGGGCCTTTTGGACCGCTTTCTTTACCTTGATTTTGAGCAGCTCCGCCTTGTGCCGGATCTCGGTCCCGACCAGCCCACCGTGGAAGACCGGGTGTCCTTCCGGGTGACGGCACAGGCCTATGCGATCATTTTTACCGCTTTGCGTGTTCTTTACGAATTCTGGCACGAAAAAGTACTGGATTTGTTCCTTTGATTCCGCTATAATATATCTGTATGGCGTGTCCCGCTTGTCCGCTGCGGCGGGGGAGTGGTTCCGGGGAGGACTTCCCCAGTATCGAAATAAGGAGGCCGATTTTATGGCTGAGCATCCGATTCAAGATTTAATGAACGTCACGATGGACAAGATCCGGCAGATGGTGGATTCCAACACCATCATCGGCAAACCGATCACCACCGAGGACGGCATCACCATTCTCCCGGTGTCCAAGGTAAGCTTCGGCTTCGCCTCCGGCGGCACCGATTTCGACGGCAAGAATGCTGCCAACAAGGACCTGTTCGGCGGCGGCTCCGGCGCGGGTGTCAACATTCAGCCTGTGGCGTTTCTGGTCGTCAAGGATGGCTGCGTGCGCACCATCCAGCTGTCTGACAGCAGCAACACGGTGGACCGCGCCCTGACCATGATCCCCGAACTGGTGGAAAAGGTCAGCGCCCTCCTCAACAAAAAAGAAGCTCCCGCCGCCCCGGCGGAGGAAAAGCCCCAGCCGTAACTGCGGACTTCCAACCTGCAGTTTTGATAGAGCACGTTGCAACGTGCGTTTTGAGCGCCGGGAGGCGCACAAGGAGTGAACAATTATGGCAGAAGAACGTATTCAGAAGATCATGAGCGAGCAGGGCCTGTGTTCCCGCCGCGCGGCGGAGCAGATCATTGCCGAGGGCCGCGTCAAGGTGAACGGCCACCCGGTCAAGGTGGGCGACAAGATGGACCCCAACCGCGATGTGCTGCATGTGGATGACGAGCGCATCTACATCCAGAAGAACCAGCAGCTCTACTATCTGGCCCTGTACAAGCCCCGCGGCTATGTTACCACCGCCAGCGATGAGCTGGGCCGCAAGACCGTCATGGAGCTTGTCAGTGACATCCCCGCCCGCCTCTACCCGGTGGGCCGCCTTGATAAGGACAGCGAGGGTCTGCTGCTGATGACCAACGATGGCGCCTTTGCACAGGCCGTCACCCATCCGTCCGGCGGCATCTCCAAGCTCTACCGCGTCACCGTCCAGCCCCGCGCGGACGAAGCGCAGATCCTGAAGATGAGCTCCGGCGTCGTGCTGGACGACGGCACCAAGACCATGCCCTGCGCCATCAACGTTGTGACCGACGAGCCGGGCCGCACCGTCATGGAGATGACCCTGAAAGAGGGCAAGAACCGCGAGATCCGCCGGATGTGCGAAGCCGTCGGGCTGGAGGTCGTCCGCCTGAAGCGGAACGCCGAGGGTGTCGTCAAGCTGGGAATGCTCAAGCCCGGCACCTACCGTGAGCTGACCAAGGCGGAAGTCAACGGTCTGCGCGCCGCAGCGGCCAAGGGCCGTGCCCAGACCCGCTCGGCTGCGCTGCAGTCCAAAGCGGCAGAGCGCCGCCCCCGCGGCCCCGTGGGCCAGAAGGGGAGAGACGGCGCCCCGGCCAAGCGGAGAAAGTGATACGCTTTCCCGATATTTCCCGCCTTTCGGCGGCCAGAACAAGGCAGCCGACCCTGCACCGGAAAAGATTGTGGAATTTTTCCCGGAAAATGGGCCGGACGGTACTTGAGAAATTTAGGGAAATACTGTATAATAATACTAATTTTGAAAGCTCAAAATAGACAAAGCAGGAGGTCTTACCATGGCTTCAAAGATCAACAAAGGAGAAATCCTCGCCAAGTTTTTCGATGACGGGGAATACACCGCACTGTTTGCGGACGGCGCGGTAAGCGCCGCTTGCGGCTATGCGGCTGGCCAGCAGGCCTATGCCGTTTACCAGAACGGCGAGGCTGTCACCGTCAAGGACGTTGAAAAGAACATCAAGGTCCTCGAAATGGCTGCTCAGACGGGCTGCCCGGTGGTCACGTTCTACAACTCCGTCGGCGCAAAGCTGGCTGAGGGTCTGGACGTGCTGACCGCAAGTGCCAAGCTGAACGCGGCCATCGCTAAGGTGTCCGGCGTTGTGCCGCAGGTGGCAGTGGTCACCGGCGTGTGCGGCGGTACCAGCGCTCTGAGCGCTGCCAGCGCAGATGTCTGCGTGATGGCAAAGGATGCGGAGCTGTTCTTCACCGCCCCCTTTACCTCTGCCGCCAAGGGCGACAAGGTCCCCGGTGCCGGTTCTGCTGAGGCTGCTGCCAAGGCTGGCGTGGCTGCCATCGTGGCCGATACCGCCGAGGATGCTGCCGAGAAGGCTGCTCACATCGTGGGTCTGCTGCCCGCCAACAACCTGACCGGCCCCGCCATCTTCGAGTTCGAGCAGCCCACCGCTGTTCTGGCTGCGGGTGCCGCTCCGGAGAAGGCGGCCGCTGCCCTGATCGATAAGGACAGCGCCGTGGAGCTGTTCGCCGGTTTCGGCAAGCATGTCTATACTGCCTTTGCTACCATCGGCGGCAACGCTGTGGGTGTGGTGGCTACCGGTGAGCAGCTGTGCCACAACTGTGTGTCCAAGGCTTCCCGCTTTGTCCGCCTGTGCGACGCTTTCAGCGTCCCCGTGCTGACCATCGTGGACACCAACGGCTTCGTGCCCAGCGCCACCGATGACATCGCCGGCGGCATCCGCGAGGCTGCCCGTCTGGCTGCTACTTATGCAGACGCTACCACCGCAAAGGTCGCTCTGCTGGCTGGCAAGGCAGTCGGCCCTGTCTACACCGCTCTGGCCAACGCCGACCTGAAGATCGCCGTCAACGGCTGCACCGTCAGCGCTCTGGAGCCGAATGCTGCCGTCTCTGTCCTGTACAAGGAAGAGATCGACGCTTCTGACAACATCATCTCTGCGACCAACGCCAAGGCTGCTGCTTATGCCGCTGAGGTGTGCAGCGCTTCCAGCGCAGTTGCAGCGGGCGCCGCCGACATGGTCTGCGATGCCGCCAATGCACGCGCAAGCGTCGTGGCTGCCTTTGAACTGCTGAGCACCAAGCGTGCTGCCCGTCTGCCCAAGAAGCATGGCAACATGGCTCTGTAAGCATTTTATACCGTACATAAAGTGAAACGAACTGATTTTGTTCAGGAGGATTCTTCCATGAAGTACTACAATATTACCGTCAATGGCGTTGCTTACAGCGTCTCCGTTGAGGAGACCGCCGCCGGTGCAGCTCCTGTTGCTGCTGCCGCTCCCGCTGCTCCCAAGGCTCCGGCTGCTCCTGCTGCCGCTCCTAAGGCTGCTGCTCCCGCCGGTGCTGCCGGTGCCGTCAGTGTCAAGGCTCCCATGCCCGGCAACATTCTGGATGTCAAGGTCGCTGCCGGCGCATCCGTGAAGGCCGGTGACGTTCTGGTCATTCTGGAGGCCATGAAGATGGAGAACGAGATCGTCGCCCCGCAGGACGGCACCGTTGCTTCCGTCAATGTCCACAAGGGCGACACCGTCAACTCCGGTGACGTTCTGGTCTCCATGAACTGAGAACGAAGGGAGAGGTGACAACCATGGCGAAAAAGCCGATCAAGATCACGGAAGTCGTCCTGCGTGATGCACACCAGTCTCTGCTGGCTACCCGCATGACGATGGATGAGATGCGTCCCATCCTGCCCGAAATGGATAAGATCCCCTACTTCTCTGTCGAGTGCTGGGGCGGCGCTACCTTTGATAGCTGCATCCGCTTCCTCGACGAGGATCCGTGGGAGCGTCTGCGCATCCTGCGCAAGGAGCTGCCCCACCAGAAGCTGCAGATGCTGTTCCGCGGCCAGAACATGCTGGGCTACCGCCCGTATTTTCGACGCACTGAACGACCCGCGCAACCTGCAGACTGCCATCAAGGCTGCCAACAAGGAAGGCGCACACGTTCAGGGCTGCATCAGCTACACCCTGAGCCCGGTCCACAACAACGAGTACTATGTCAAGTACGCCAAGACCCTTGAGGAGATGGGCGCAAACTCCATCTGCATCAAGGATATGGCGGGTCTGCTGACTCCGTACACCTGCTACGATCTGGTCAAGGAGCTGAAGAACACCCTGTCCATCCCTGTGGATATCCACAGCCACTACACCGCCGGTCTGGCATCCATGTCCCTGCTGAAGGGCATCGAGGCCGGTGCCGACATCGTTGATACCGCTATGAGCCCCCTGAGCGGCGGTACCAGCCACATGGCCACCGAGAGCCTTGTCGCTGCCCTGCAGGGCACCGATTACGACACTGGTCTGGACCTGAAGCAGCTGAATGTCGTCCGCGCATACTTTGCAAAGCTGCGCGAGAAGTACATCGCCAACGGCCAGATCAGCCCCAAGTCTCTGGGCGTCGATGCCAACACCCTGCTGTATCAGGTGCCGGGCGGCATGTTCTCCAACATGCTCAAGCAGCTGAAGGACGCTGGCAAGGAGGACAAGCTGGACGAAGTGCTGGCTGAGATCCCCCGTGTCCGTGAGGACGCCGGTTATCCTCCGCTGGTCACCCCCACCAGCCAGATCGTTGGCACGCAGGCTGTCTTCAACGTCATCCTCGGCGAGCGCTACAAGATGGTCACCAAGGAGTTCAAGGGTCTGGTCCACGGCGATTATGGCAAGACCCCCGCTCCCATCAAGCCGGAGTTCACCAAGAAGATCCTCGGCGACGAGCAGCCCATCACCTGCCGCTTTGCGGATACCCTTGCTCCTGAGATGGACAAGCTGAAGGCAGAAGCCGCCAAGTGGGCAACGCAGGAAGAGGACGTGCTGACCTACGCCATGTTCCCGCAGGTCGCACCCAAGTTCTTCGAAAAGCGCAACGCTAAGAAGCAGGGCGTGGATGCAGATCATGCAGATTACGCCAACAAGTCCCACATTGTCTGATTAGAGCACACTCGGCCCCTCGCAGTTTTGCGGGGGGCCTTTTGCATTGTGTCGGATGTGTGACTTTTTCGGGGCAAAAGCTGATTTTTTCGCCGCATTGCTTGCAAAAACGGGGCTATCAGAGTAAAATGATAGCATATGTATCGTAACATGGGTGGGTGTGCCCAAAGGCGGATACATATACTGAAATTTGTCCGCAAAAAACCTTTGTCAGAAGAGGAAATTGACCATGATTTTGAGTATGACCGGTTTTGGCCGGGGCACTGCGGTGCGCAATGGCCGTGAGATCACGGTGGAGCTGCGCAGCGTCAACTCCCGGTACTTCGAGTATTCGTCCCGGATGCCCCGGACCTGCAGCTACATGGACAGCCGCTTGAAAAAGCAGCTGAACGAGCAGATCACCCGCGGCAAGGTAGAACTGAGCCTGACCGTGCAGAACGTGGACGCCGCCGATACGGTCGTCACCGTGAACAAGGAGTTGGCCCGCAGTTACCAGCAGGCCCTGCGGGATCTGTCCGAGGAGCTGTGCATCAAGAACGACACCACCGCCAGCCTGATCGCCCGCTTCCCGGACGTCCTCGCCACCCGCCACGCGGATGTGGACGAGGAAAAGCTGTGGGAGGACGTCTCCGCCGTCACCGCACAGGCACTGGAAAAGTTCGTGCAGATGCGAGCGGCGGAGGGTGCCAAGATGAAGGCCGACGTCGAAAACCGCCTGTGCTTCCTTGAAGAGTGCGTGGGTAAGGTGGAGGCCCTGAGCGCGGGCCGGGTGGAGGCTTACACCAACCGCCTGTACGAAAAACTCAAGGTCATTCTGGAGGACCGGAACATCGACGATGCCCGTGTCCTGACCGAGGCTGCCATCTTCGGCGACAAGACCGCTGTGGACGAGGAGACCGTTCGTCTGCGCAGCCACATCGCGCAGTATCGTTCGATTCTGGAGCTGGACGAGCCGGTGGGCCGCAAGCTGGATTTCCTGACGCAGGAACTGAACCGCGAGACCAATACCATCGGTTCCAAGTGCCAAGACCTTGACATCACCCGCGTGGTGGTGGATATGAAGGCGGAGATCGAGAAGATCCGCGAGCAGATCCAGAACCTTGAGTGACCGTTTGATACATTCGGATCGGAGGCAGACATGAAGCTCATCAACATCGGCTTTGGCAATCTGGTCAGCGCGGGGCGCGTGGTGGCAGTCGTCAGCCCGGACTCCGCGCCGGTCAAGCGTCTGGTCAAGGAAGCCCGCGAGCGCGGGATGCTGATCGACGCTTCCTATGGGCGCAGCACACGCGCCGTGCTCATCATGGACTCCGACCATGTGGTTCTATCTGCCCTTCAGCCCGAAACGGTGGCCAGCCGCGCCGCCGGTCAGGCCGAGGGCAAAGGTTCAGAGGAGGAGCAGAAGTAATATGGAAAACGAAAAGTATCTGTTTGTGGTATCCGGTGCCGCCGGTACCGGAAAGGACAGCGTGGTCAAAGCGCTGCGCACCGCTCACCCGGAGATCGAGAAGACCGTCTCCGCCACCACCCGCGCACCCCGCCCCGGCGAGCAGGAGGGCATCGACTACTACTACCGCACCACCGAGCAGTTCCAGCAGCTCATCGCCAACGACGAGGTGGTGGAGTATAACTTCTACAACGGCAACTACTACGGCACCCTGAAGGAAGAAGTGAACAAGCGCTTGGCGGCGGGCAAGCTGGTCGTCCTCGTCATCGACGTCCACGGCGCCGCCAACATCCGCCGGATGTTCCCCGGCGCAACCACGGTCTTCCTGCTGCCGCCGTCGGTGGAGGAGCTGGAGCGCCGTCTGCGGGGCCGCGGCACCGAGACCGAGGAAAGCATCCGCGAGCGCCTTGCCACCGCCCAGAACGAGCTGGCCGAGCAGGACAACTTCACCCTGAAACTGGTCAACAATGAGGTGGGGGCCTGTGCCGACGAGCTGTATCAGGTCATCTGCCAGCGCGCGGGCCTCGCACACTGAACCATCTGGAGGAACTGCCTGAATGCCAAAAACGGTCGGGGTCGCCGTGAGCAATGCGACCTTCCACTTCGATAAACTGTATACCTACGCGGTCATGCCCGACCAGCAGGATGCCGTCCGTCTGGGCAGCATGGTGCTGGTGCCCTTCGGGCGGGGGAGCCGCGCCCGGATGGGCGTGGTGCTGGCCTGTGACGAAGAGCCGGAAAGCTCCAAGCTGAAGTTCCTCTTCGATGTGGCCCCCGCCTCCGCCTGTCTGACGCCGGAGCTGCTGCGGCTGGTGCATTTTTTGAAGGAGCGGACCTTCTGCACCTACTACGAGGCCGTCAAGGCGGTCATTCCATATGGGGCGCAGTACAAGCCCGCCGTCGCGGCCGATGGGGTGACGCCGGTACTCCAGAAGCAGCTCACCCGCCACACCGAAAATTCTTATAAGCTGGCGGGTACCCTCCCGGCCAAGCCCAAGCCGACGGCAAAGCAATTGGCCGCCGTGGCGCTGCTGGGCGGGGGAGAGCGGACCCAGACGGAACTGGAAGAAAAGGGGATCAGCCGGGCCGTGCTCGATAACCTTTGCGCCAAGGGCGTGCTGGAATGCAGCAAGGTGAACAAATCCATCGACCTGTATTCGAGCATCCCGCTGAAAAACGAGCCGATCCGGCTGACGGCGGAGCAGCAAGCGGCCTATGAGGCACTGCTGCCTCATCTCGAAGATGCCGCCCCCCATGCGGCCCTGCTCTACGGCGTGACCGGCAGCGGCAAAACGCTGGTGTTCTTGAAACTCATCGAGCGGTGCTTGCAGCTGGGCAAGCGGGCACTGGTGCTGGTGCCGGAGATCAGCCTGACACCCCAGATGATCCTGCGGCTGAAGAGCCGGTTCGGCAAGCGGGTGGCCGTGCAGCATTCGGCCCTCAACCATACCGAGCGGCTTTTGCAGTGGCAGATGATCCAAGACGGCGGCGCCGATATCGTGGTGGGCACCCGCAGCGCGATCTTCTCGCCGCTGGAAAACATCGGCCTCGTCATCATCGACGAGGAGCAGGAGCACACCTACCGCTCCGAATCCGCGCCCCGCTACTGGGCCCACGAGGTCGCCCGGCAGCGCGCGGCGGAGAACGGAGCCCTGCTGCTGCTGGCCAGCGCGACCCCCAGCACCGAGAGCTATTTTGCCGCCCAGCATGGCCGCACCCAGCTCGTGCGGCTGACCCAGCGGTACGGCGGCAACCCGCTGCCCCATGTGGAGATCGTGGATATGCGGGCGGAACTGGCTTCCGGCAACCCGCGGGAGATCAGTCTCGCGCTGGAAGACGCCATCCGCCGCAATCTGGATGCAGGGAAGCAGACCATCCTGCTGCTCAACCGCCGGGGCTATCAGACCATCGCCCAGTGCGAGGACTGCCGCGAGGTACTCAAGTGCCAAAAGTGCAGCGTTCCGATGGTCTACCATAAGTCGGCCCACAAGCTGCTCTGCCATTACTGCGGCAGCCAGATGGACCCGCCGCCCCAGAAGTGCCCCACCTGCGGCGGAAAACTGCAATACCGCGGGTTCGGCACCCAGAAGGCCGAGGAGGAGCTGGCCAAGCTCTTCCCGGAAGCCCGCATCCTGCGGATGGATCAGGACTCCACCGCCGCCAAGGATGCCCACGAAAAGCTGCTGGCGAAGTTTGCCCGCCACGAATACGACATCATGGTGGGCACTCAGATGGTCGCCAAGGGGCTGGATTTTGAGGATGTGACCCTTGTGGGCGTCCTCGGCATCGATTCGCTCCTGTTTGCGCAGGGGTTCCGCGCCTACGAGACCGTGTTCAGCCTTGTGACGCAGGTGGTGGGCCGGAGCGGCCGGGCCAAGGATCCCGGTTTTGCTATCATCCAGACCACCGACCCCGACAACCCGGTGTTGAACCTTGCCGCCGCGCAGGACTACGACGCTTTCTTCGAGCAGGAGATCGCCTACCGGAAGCTGGGGCTCTACCCGCCCTTCTGCGGGCTGTGCGTCGTGGGGTTTGCGGGCCCGAGGGAGATCGAGGTGGCCCGCGCCGCCGCCCGGTTCGCCGCCTTGCTGGGGCAGCAGGCAGCCAAGCAGCCGAACCTGCCCCTGCGGGTGCTGGGCCCCACCCCCGGCAGCATTGAAAAGATCAACGATTCCTACCGCTATAAACTCACCGTCAAGTGCCGCAACGACCGCCGCTTCCGCGACCTGATGCGGGAGACCCTCGGCCTCTATGAGCAGGAAAAACTGCCCGGTAAGGCCACCGTCGTTGTCGATCTGCACTCGGACGGAGATATCTGATATACCACAACAACTGATTTGGGAGGTACCATAATGGCTATCCGTAACATCGTAAAAGAGGGAGACCCTATCCTGAACAAGGTCTGCCGCCCCGTGACCAATTTTGACGACCGTCTGGCCACTCTGCTGGACGACATGCGCCAGACCATGATCGACGCCGACGGCGTGGGTCTGGCCGGCCCGCAGGTGGGCATGCTCCGCCGCCTGTTCGTCGTGTGGGACACCACCGACGCCCCGGAGGAGATCCCCGAAGACTACCAGTACAAGTTCATCGACTTCGTGAATCCGGAGATCCTCGCGGTGTCCGAGGAGGAGGAGACCGCCTACGAGGGCTGCCTGTCCTTCCCCGGCCACAATGGCGCTGTGACCCGCCCGGAGGCCGTCAAGGTCCGCGCACAGGATCGTAACGGCAACTGGTTCGAGCTGGAGGCCGAAGGTCTGCTGGCCCGCTGCATCCAGCACGAGAATGACCATCTGGACGGCATCACCATCATGCAGTCCAGCGAGTATTTCTATGAGGACACCGAGGAGGGCAAGAAGGCTGCCCGCGAAGCGAAAGGAAACAAGTAATGCGCATTTTGTTCATGGGGACCCCGGATATCGCTGCCGAGTGCCTGAAAGCCCTCTATGCCGCCGGGCATGAGATCTGCGGCGTGTATACCCGCCGGGATAAGCCGGTGGGCCGCAGGCAGATCCTCACCGCGCCGCCGGTCAAGGAAGTGGCCTTGGAGCACGGCACCCCGGTCTTCCAGCCCCGCACCCTGCGGGACGGCAGCGAGGATGCCAACATTCAGGCCCTTGCGCCGGAGCTGATCGTGGTGGTGGCCTATGGCTGCATCCTGCCGAGATCGGTGCTGGAAGCGCCCAAGTACGGCTGCATCAACCTGCACGTTTCCCTGCTGCCCAAGTACCGCGGCAGCGCCCCGGTGCAGTGGGCCGTGCTGAACGGCGATGCCGAGACCGGCGTCTCCATCATGCAGATGGACGAAGGGCTGGACACCGGCGATGTCCTCGTCTGCGAAAAGATGGCCATCGATCCCGAAGAGACCAGCGGTGAGCTGTTCGACCGGGTGACGGCTGCCGGTGCCCGCGTTCTGTGCGAGACCATTCCCCAGATCGCGGCAGGGACGCTGAAGCCCCAGCCGCAGGATCACGCAAACGCCACTCTCGCGCCCATGCTCGATAAGGAGCTGGCTGAGTTCCGCCTGACCGACAGCGCCGCCCACATCCACAACTGGGTGCGGGGCATGAATCCGTGGCCGATGGCATGGTTCACGACCGGCGGCAGGAAGGTCAAGGTGACGGAGTGTCGCACCGTGGCTTCCAACGGGGAAGCCCCCGGCACTGTGCTGGCCACCAAGCCCCTGACCGTGGCGTGTGCAGATGGTGCCATCCAACTGCTGCATGTGGTGCCGGAAGGCAAAAAACCCATGGACGGCACCTCGTTCGCAGCGGGTCTGCGGCTCAAAGCGGGGGATACCCTGTGAGCGGGCCGAACCCCCGCGCGGCGGCAGTTTCGGCGCTGGTGCGGCAGGAGCAGGACGGGTTCTCAAACCTCGTTCTGGATGCCGAGCTCAAGCGGCAGAAGCTGGAAGGCCGCGACAAAGCTTTTGCCAGCGCGATCTTTTACACCGTACTGGAACACCGGGGCACGCTGGACTATATCCTAGCTCAGTTCCTGCCCAAGGGCCTTGCCAAGCTGGATGCGCCGGTCCGGGAGATCCTGCGTTCGGCGCTGGCACAGGCCCGCTATATGCAGGTGCCGGTGTCGGCGGCGGTCAACGAGGCCGTCAAGCTGACCCGCGCCTTCAAAAAATCCAGCGCCTCAGGGCTGGTCAATGCGGTGCTGCGCCGCGCGTGTGTCTACGACCTGAGCAAGGCCCGATTCCAAAATGAGACCGAACGGCTCATGGTGCTGGGTTCGGCAGGGCAGGACGTGGCGGAGTTTCTCCGCAGCCGCTACCCGGACGAAGCGCTGGGCATCCTGACCTACGCGGCAGACGGCGGCAGAACGAGCCTCCGGGCGAACCCCCTCAAGACTGATGTGCCGACTCTCTGCGAAAAGCTGAACGCGCTGGGCGCTGCGGCCCAGCCGGGCATCGTGCAGGGCACCGTCCTCGCAAAATTTGAGGGCAGCCCCGCCGACAACGACCTGTTCCGAGCGGGGTACTACCACGTGGAAGGTCAGGCCAGCCAGCTGGCCGCCCTCTGCGTGGAGGCAAAGCCCGGCGAAACGGTGCTGGACCTCTGCGCGGCTCCCGGCGGCAAGACCATCCTGCTGGCCGAGGAGATGCAGGGTACCGGCAGACTCATCAGCTGTGACGCGGCGGAAAACCGCGTCCGGCTTATTCGGACAGCGGTGGAGCGGATGGGCTTTGCAAACGTCGAAGCCCTTTGCAACGACGCGACGAGGCCGAATCCGAAGCTTCCCGCAGCGGACCGCATCTTGGTGGATGCCCCCTGCAGCGGCCTCGGCATTCTGGCAAAAAAGCCGGATATCCGTTACAAAACCCTGCCGAAAGACCGCCACGATGAATTATTGGCCACCCAGTCGGCCATTCTGGACACAGCGGCTTCGCTGTTGAAAGCCGGCGGACGGCTGGTCTACTCCACCTGCACCATCGACCCGGCGGAGAACGAGGATCAAGTGGCGGCGTTCCTTGCCCGCCATCCGGAATTCTCAGTCGTCACGCCGGAGGTGCCCTTCCCGGCGGGGATGACGGTGGGGGAGCACGGGGTCCTTTCGGTGCCCACCCGCACTGGTATGGACGGCTTTTTCCTCTGCGCGATGCAGAAAGCGCAATGAAAACGCCGCCCGAATCGTATCAATAGGAGAACACCATGGAACAAAAACGATGTATTTCCTCCCTGACGCTGGCCGAGCTTTCTGCAGAGCTCAAGGCGCTGGGTCAGCCCGGCTTCCGGGCAAAGCAGATCTTCCACTGGGTCCATCAGAAGCTGGTCACGGAGTTTTCCGCCATGACCGACCAGCCCAAGACCCTGCTGGCCAAGCTGGAGGAACACTTTTATATTGCCGCCCCGCAGATCGAGCGGCGTCAGGAGGCCAAGGACGGCACCGTGAAGTATCTGCTGCGGATGGCCGACGGCAACTGCATCGAAACGGTCGTTATGCGCTACCACTACGGCAACACGGTCTGCGTCTCCACGCAGGTGGGCTGCCGGATGGGCTGCCGGTTCTGCGCCTCTACGCAGGCGGGCCGCGTCCGCAACTTGGAGGCGGGCGAGATCTGTTCGGAAATTTATACCGCCCAGAAGGATATCGGCGAGCGCATCTCGCATATCGTTCTGATGGGCATCGGCGAGCCGCTGGATAATTTCGACGAGGTCATGCGCTTCCTCGAAAACATCACCTCGCCCGAAGGCGTCAACATCGGGATGCGGAACATCAGCCTTTCCACCTGCGGTCTGGTCCCCAAGATCGACCAATTGGCCGAGAAGAAGCTGCAGCTCACCCTTTCCGTCTCCCTCCACGCGCCCAACAACGAGATCCGCAGCGGGATGATGCCCGTCAACGATGCCTACCCCGTGGAGCAGCTTATCGAGACGGTCCGCCGTTATCAGGACACTACGGGCCGCCGGGTCAGCTTCGAATATTCGATGGTGCGCGGCGTCAATGATTCCGATGCCTGTGCAAAGCAGCTGGCAAACCTCATCCGGGGCATGGGGGCGCATGTGAACCTCATCCCCATCAACCCGGTGGACGGGAGCCCCTACTCCGCCACCGATGCCGCCAACGTCCGCCGGTTCCAGCAGAAGCTGGAGAGCCTCGGCGTCAACGCGACGGTCCGCCGCCGTCTGGGCAGCGAGATCAGCGCCGCCTGCGGCCAGCTGCGCCGCGACGAGATGAACGGCAAAGCCTGACAGAAGGAGAAGCCTATGAAACTTGCAGGAAAAACGGATGTCGGCCGCGTCCGTCAGGAAAATCAGGACGATTACCGCGCCGGGGAACTGCCCGGCGGGGCGGTATGGGCGCTGGTCTGTGACGGCATGGGCGGCGCAAAAGGCGGCCGCGAAGCCTCGCAGGGGGCGTGCAACGTCATTGAGAACGTCTTTCAGGAGCAGTACGCCCAGTGCGGGGCGGGGCAGGAGGAAGCTTTTCTGAAAAAAGCCCTCATCTACGCCAACCGCTTCGTGTTCCAGAAAGCCTCCCACGAGGAGTCGCTGGCCGGGATGGGCACCACGGCGGTCTGCGCGCTGGTGCGGGGCGGCACGGTCTACCTCTGCCATGCGGGCGACTCCCGCGCCTACCTCTTCCGGGCGGGGAAGCTTACCCAGCTCACCCATGACCACTCCTATGTGCAGGAGCTGGTGGACTGCGGCACCATCACGGTGGAAGAGGCCGAGCACCACCCCCAAAAGAACATCATCACCAAGGCGCTGGGCGTGGATTACCGCTTGGAGCCGGAGTTCACCTCCGAGAAGCTCCAGAAGGGGGATGTCCTGCTGCTGTGCACCGACGGGCTGACCAACATGGTCCCGGTGGATCAGATGGAAAAGCTCCTTGTGCAGGGGCCCTTCTACGACATGCCCGACCGGCTGATCGAAGCGGCCAACGCCAACGGCGGTTCGGACAACATCACCGCCCTGCTGCTGGCCGTGGAGCCGACGGAGGTGGAGCATGGATAATCTGATCGGCAAGACCCTCGATGGCCTGTACACCGTCCGGGAGCTGATCGGCACCGGCGGCATGGCCAATGTCTACAAGGCGGTGGTAGGGCCCGGCGGCCCGGTGCCAGAGGGCACGGTCGTGGCCGTCAAGGTGCTGCGGCAGGAGCTTATGCACGACCCCGACCTCGTCCGCCGCTTCAAGAATGAATCCAAGGCCATCTCGCTGCTCAACCACCCCAACATCGTCAAGGTGTACGATGTCTCGGTGAGCGAGAATTTACAGTATATCGTCATGGAATATGTGGACGGCATGACCCTGCGGGAGTATCTGAACGAGCGCGGCGGCAAGCTGACCAGCCGGGAGACGGTGCACTTCATCTCCCAGATCCTGAAAGCGCTGGATCACGCCCACCGCAACGGCGTGGTGCACCGGGACATCAAGCCCCAGAACATCATGCTGCTGGACAACGGCCAGCTTCGGATGATGGATTTCGGCATCGCGCGCATTTCCCGCGCCGAGAACCAGCTCACCGGCGGCAAAGCCATGGGCAGCGTCCATTATATCAGCCCCGAACAGGCCAAGGGCGACGAGACCGACTTCACCAGCGACATCTACTCGGTGGGTGTCATGATGTACGAGATGCTTTCGGGGCATCTGCCTTTTGATGCGGACGATGTGGTGGAAGTGGCCATCAAGCAGATCTCGGACAAGCCCCAGAGCTTGCAGGAGCTGGCCCCCAATGTGCCCCACGGCCTTGTGGAGATCACCGAGCGGGCCATGGCAAAGCGCCCGGACAACCGTTACGCCAGCGCTGCCGAGATGCTGAGCGCCCTGAATGCCTACGTCGAAAACCCAGCCATCGTGTTCAATTACACCTATCTCCCCGACGAAATTCCTGAAAAGGTGGTGGAACGCCCCATGAAAACCCAAAAAGATGCTCCGGAACCGAAAAAAGTCCGCAAGGGCAAAAAGAAGCGCACCGTCTTCCTGCCGGTGCTGTTCGGCATCACGGTGGCCTTTGCGCTGGCCTGTCTGGCCCTGTGCTGGGCCATCCTTAACGACTCCAGCACCCTGATGAGCGAGAAGTCCGACGTCGTGCTGGCCGATTACAGCGGCATGACGCAGGACGAGGTGAACGCCCAGCCGCAGGTCTCCTCCGGCCAGATCACCGTGAACTGGGAGCAGTCCTACAGCAACGATTACGCTGCCGGTTACGTCTACAAGCAGTCGCCGGTGGCGGGCCGCACCGTCCGTGAGGGCCAGAGCGTGACCCTGACCGTCAGCCTCGGCATCCAGTCCGTTACCGTGCCGGATGTGACCAACTACCTGCAGGCCGATGCGGAGCAGCAGCTCAAGAACCTCGGCGTCTCGGTGCTGGTCACACAGGCGGTGGAACCCACCGTGGCCTCCGGCTCAGTCATCCGCACCGACCCCGCTGCGGGCAGTCAGGTGGCGGCGGGCTCCACGGTCGTGGTCTACGTCAGCCGCCCGCAGGTCAGCACCACGGCCAAGGTGCCGTCGCTGGTGGGCCTTTCCAGCGTGAACGACGCCCGCACCCTGCTGGTGCAGAATAAGCTGGGCCTCGGCAGCACCACCGAGCAGTACAGCGACAAGCCCGCCGGTACCATCATTGCGCAGAACCCCGCCGCGGGCTCTACCGTCAAGGTCAACAGCCGCGTCAGCGTCACCGTCAGCGCGGGCCCCGAACCCGAACCGGAAGTCCCGGAGGAACCGGCATCCTCGGCGGAGAGCAGCGATTCCGCCAGCAGCTCCGGCGATTGGTGGAGCGGCCTCGTCGGCGGTTCGTCTTCCAGCGGGAGTTCCAGCACCGGCAGCTCGCCCCTGACCGACTGGTGGACCTCGCTGCTGTCGTAACGGAGGAGCAGATGAAAGGCTATATTGTAAAAGGCATCGGCGGCTTCTATTACGTCAAGACCGAAGAAGGCGTCGTCGAGTGCAAGCCGCGCGGCATCTTCCGCAAACAGAAGATCGCCCCCGTGGCGGGCGACGAGGTGACGGTGGAGACCGAGAACGGTGCCTCCGTCATCGCCGAGATCGCACCCCGCAAAAATGTCTTCGTCCGCCCGCCGATGGCGAACCTCGATGTGCTCTTCCTTGTGGCCAGCACCACCCAGCCCACCCCCAGCACCTTGGTGCTGGATAAGCTGTCCGCCATTGCGGTGGATAAAGGGGTGCAGCCGGTCATCGTCTGCACCAAGGCCGACCTCGGCGAGGCGGAGTTCCTCCGCAGCGCTTACGAAAGATCGACCCTGCCCTTCATCGCCATTCACTACGATACCGGCGAGGGGCTGGACGAGGTGAAACAGTGGATCAATGGGCGGCTCTGCGCCTTCTGCGGCAACTCCGGCGTGGGCAAGTCCACGCTGCTGAACGCGCTGCTGCCGGAGGCCGAGCGGGAGACCAGCGCCATCAGCCAGAAGCTTGGCCGCGGCCGCCACACCACCCGCGAAGTGACCATCTTCGAGGCGTTCGGCGGGCGCATCGCCGACACCCCCGGCTTCGCCAGCTTGGAGGCCAACCGCGCCGGGTTCATCCCCAAGGAGAATCTGGAGCATGTCTTCCCGGAGTTCGGGCCCTATCTCGGCGAGTGTCAGTTCACGGGCTGCTCCCACCGGTCGGAGAAGGGCTGTGCCGTCCGTGCCGCGCTGGCCGAGGGCAAGCTCTCTCAGACCCGGTACGACAGCTACTGTGCCATGTATGAGGAAGTCAAGGACGTCAAGGACTGGCAGCGCCCCAAAGTTTAACCTCTCACCGCTGGGTCTGGCAGCGCCAGCGCCTTGCGGAGTTCCCCCAGCAGGGGAGCCAAGAATAAAGGAGTTCTTATGTCACGCTGTGTGATCCTTTCCGCGTGCCCGGTCTCGCCGGAGCTGAAACGTCTGCTCCGCCCCGAGGACTTCATCATTGCGTGCGATGCGGGCTACCGCAACTGCGAGCCGCTGGGCTGCAAGCCGAACATCATCGTCGGCGACTTCGATACCGCGCCCTGCCCGGCGCAGGAGGATGATGTCATCATCCTGCCCCACGTCAAGGACGATACCGATACCGAATATGCGGCGAAGCTCGCTTCGGAAAAGGGTTTTTCCGAGGTACTGCTGCTGGGGGCGCTGGGCGGCAAACGGCTGGAGCACACGCTGTCGAACCTCTGCACCGGCCTTGGGCTGGAAGAGCGGGGCGTCCGCGCCACCCTCCAGAACGAGCGCAGCCGCATCACCTTCGTCCGCCCCGGTGAGGAGCGCCGCTACCCGAAAGAGGAATTTTTCTACTTTTCCGTCTTCCCCATGGAGGGCAGGGCCGAGGGCGTCTGCGAAGGCGGCTCCTACTACGAGCTGACCGATGCGGCCCTCACGGCGGGCTACCCGCTGGGCGTCAGCAATGAGTACGCCGAAGGCTCGGACTGCATCACCGTCTCGACCCGGAAGGGGACCCTCGTTGTGGTGGAGACCGTGGCCGATACGCCCGTTCTGACGACCTGACAGCCAAACCGGCTGCACATTCTGTGCTCCGACCGCTTATACTGTGGTATCACAGAACGAAAGGCGGGAAGAGGATGCAGGTGGTCGTCATCAAAAGCCCGAAATGTCTGCGCGGGATCCTGCGCCGGTTGTTCGGCATCAAGAAATAGGCAGAACAAGACCCTCTGTGCCGCGGCACAGAGGGTCTTGCGTTTTCCTTATTCTTTGGTGGTGTAGGTCAGGTCCAGCACCGGGCCGAAGGGGTCGAAGATGAGGCCCTTGATGCCGGAGGCCACCAGCAGCCGCTTTTGCTGGGCGAAGAGGGGAACGGCCACGCAGTCGCTCAGCAGCTGGCGCTCACACTCGCCCAGCAGCCGGCAGCGGGCCGCGCCGGTGGCGTGGGTGCTGGCCTCCAGCTGGGTGGCGTAAAGGGCATTGGCGTAGCCGGTCAAATTCCCGCCCGCCGTGGTGAACTGGGCCAGCATACTGTACACGCTGCCGCTCTCGGCGCTGATGGGGGCCAGCGCGATGGTGTAATCGCCCTCGGAAAGGCGCTTCTGGAAGGTCTCCTCGTCCACCTCCTCAATGGAGAAGAAGAGGGAAAGTTCCTTCTGCCATGCGCCGTTGATGGTCTCGGCGGCTTCGGTCAGGCCGGACCCGGCGGGGATCATCAGGGTGACTTTGTTGAAGTCGGAGTTCGCCATGCCCTGCCGCGCAGAAAGGTAGAGGGCTCTGACATCCACGGCAGCGGGGGAGACATCGCCGACGGTGCTGCGGTAGTTCATGCCGTCCACGTTCAGTCCGTCCGGGATGAGACCGTCCGCTGCGGCGAAAAGTCCGGTGGAGGGGACCACGGCGGCCTTCCGCGCTACCCCGGCCAGAGACTGCCGCAGCTCGGTGGAGGAGAAGAGGGTGCTGCAGTTGAAGAGCAGCGCCCACGTCGTGTCGGAGTAGGAGATGGAGGACAGGGAGGTGGTGCTGCCGGTGTCATCCAGCGCGGCAGAGCACTTTTCTCCGTTGACGAGCTCGACGGCGGACTGGTCGGCGTTGTTGGTGTTCTGAACCAGACGGAGGCTGTCGATGAGGGTGCCGGAGGGTTCCCGCCGCAAGAACAGGCCGCCGGACGTCCAGTTGTAAAGGTAGAAGGGCCCGCTGGAAAGGGTGGTCTTGGCGGTCAGACCGTAGGTGCCGCGGGTGGAGTTGAAGAACTCCTCATCGCAGGGCATGGCACCGGGCAGCGTCAGCTTGGAGAGAAAGTTCTCGTCCGCACTGTTCAGGCGGAACACCAGCGTCAGCGGGCCGCTGGCGGAGACCCCCAGCGCGCTTTCCGGCATCTGCCCGGCCAGCACTTCGGCGCTGTTCTCAAGGGCCGAGAACTCCACCGCATAGGGGGAATTGGTGTCGGCCCGGAACATCCGCCGGAAGGCGAAGACGAAGTCCTCGGCGGTGATGGCGTACTCGGCGGCGGTGCCCTTGGCGGCGGTGTAGGTCAGGCCGTCCTTCAGATAAAAGGTGTAGGTCCTGCCGTCGGCAGATCGTTCCCACCGCTCGCAGAGGGCAGGCTCGATTTCGCCGTCCGGGTCCTTTCGGACAAGGCCGCTGTATAAATTTTCACAGGCGATGACGTCCGACGCCGTGGACGCCACCTGTGGGTCGAGGTTCGCGGGGATGGTATCCACGAACCATGTGAAGCTGTTGGAACCCGAACCGCAGCCGGTCAGGGCAAGCAGCAGAAGGACCGTCAGAAACGCGGCGGTCAAGCGGAATGGGTGCTTCAAAAAACATGCGCTCCTTGCAGAATTTGATGGATACGTCCAGTATACCGGAAAGCGTCGAAAAAGACAATTATTTTTTTGTGAATTTCGATGACCTTTCGGTGCAAATCGTGCACCGAGCGGGTTTGGCGTTGCGTATTGCGCGGAAATGGTGTAGAATGGGGAACGGCAAGAAGTTTTACAGAAACACTTTATAGAGGAGGTTCTGTTTTTATGCAGAAAGAACAGCAGCAGCTTGCAGAACTGGTCAAGGGCAAGAAGGTCGCATTCATCGGTGCGGGCGTCAGCCACAAGACCCTGATCGAAGAGTTCGTGGGTCTGGGCGCACAGGTCACCCTCTGCGATAAGAAGAACAGCGTGGAGGACTTCGGCGACTATGCCGACACCATCCGCCGTCTGGGCATCGGCCTGAGCCTCGGCGAGCACTACATGGACGGCTTCAAGGGGCAGGACATCATCCTGCGCACCCCCGGCTTCGAGTATTATCAGAAGCCGCTGCAGGATGCCATTGCGGCGGGCACCATGGTCACCAGCGAAGTCGAACTCTTCTTCGACTACTGCCCCTGTGAGATCGTGGGCGTGACCGGCTCCGACGGCAAGACCACCACCACCACCCTGATCTCCAAGTTCTATGAGACGGCGGGCCGCAAAGTGCACCTCGGCGGCAACATCGGCGCAGCGTTGCTGCCCATGCTGCCGGACGTGGCCCCGGAGGATGTGGCTGTGGTCGAGCTGTCCAGCTTCCAGCTCATCAGCATGCACAAGAGCCCGAAGATCGCGGTCGTCACCAACGTGACCCCCAACCACCTCGACCACCACAAGGATATGCAGGAGTACATCGACGCCAAGCGGAACATCCTGCTCCATCAGGTGCCGCCCTGCCGCGAAGTGCTGGGCTTTGAGAACGACATCACCCGCGGCATGGTGCCCGACTGCAAGGGCAAGCAGGTCTGGTTCACCCGTCTGCACGACACCGACAACGGTGCCTTCCTGCGGGAAGACGGGATGCTCTGCATGGCCGAGGACGGCGTCGTGACCCCCTTCCTCGCTCAGAAGGACGTCAAGCTGCGCGGTCTGCACAACATCGAAAATCTGCTGGCCGCTGCCGCCGCCGTCTGGGGGGAAGTGCCCATTGAGGTCATCCAGAAGGTCGGCAGCACCTTCACCGGCGTCGAGCACCGCATCGAGCCGGTCCGTGTGCTGGACGGCGTGACCTACTACAACGACTCCATCGGCACCAGCCCCACCCGCACCATCGCCGGTCTGCGCAGCTTTGACCAGAAGGTGATCCTCATTGCGGGCGGTTACGATAAGCACATCCCCTATGAGCCGCTGGCCCCGGAGGTCATCGCTCACGTCAAGAACCTCGTGCTGATGGGTGCCACCGGCCCCCGCATCGAGAAGGCCGTCCGTGAGCACCCGGACTTTGCCGCATCCGGCCTTGCCATCCAGCATGCTGACAGTATGCAGCACGCCGTGGAGCTGGCCCGCGCCGCCGCACAGCCGGGGGATATCATCATCCTGTCCCCGGCCAGCGCTTCCTTCGACCTTTACCCCAACTTTGAGGTGCGCGGCCGCGAGTTCAAGAGCATCGTCAACGCGCTGAAATGATCAAACAGGTCACGACACAGAAGGACCGGCGGCGCTTTTACAACGTCTGCCGAGGCAAGCTCTGCATGGGGGCGACTCTGCCGCTGGCGCTGGAGCTGTTCGGCAAAAGCCAGCCGGGCCGCTTCTTTGCCGGGCCGACGCTGGCGCTGGATATCGGCGGCAGCACCGCCGGGATGGCGGGCCACGCAAACCCCGAAGAACTGGCTGGATTTCTCCGCTTTTGCGGGTGCCGGGCCGTCATCCTCGACGAAGCCGAGGCCGCCCCGCCCGCCGGGTGGACCCGTGCAAGAACCCACAGCATCTTCGGCCTCACACCGGGGCGGCAGCTGCCGCAGCCCCATGCGGACGAAACGCTCTGGGCCTCCCTGCGCTTGGAACGGGAGCCGTCGGCGTACCCGGTGGCGGAGGAGCTTTTCCCGGACCGCCCCGCCCGGCGGGATGATTTCTACTCCGAGCTGTGCTCAAAGCGCAGCCGGGGCAAAGCCCGCGTCTGGGCCCTGATGCAGGGGGAAGAGATCGCTTGCACCGTGGGGGCCTATGCCATTGCGAACGGGCAGGCCTACATGGCCTGTGGGCAGACGGCAGAGGAACTGCGCGGCAAAGGCATCGGCGGGCGGCTCATCGTCCAATTGGCGAACGAGCTTTCCGCCGAGGGCTTGCAGCCCGTCTTCCTGTGCAGCCCGGAGCGTGTGCACTTTTATACCCGCCTCGGCTTCGAGAAACTCGGAGAATATGCACGGTATGAGCAAACAGAAAATTAAAATCGGCTGAATCAGAAAATCGGAAAAGCGTTTGCGCCGACTGGCGCACCGTCCGATTTTCTGGTGAAGCCAACTGCTTTGGGGTTATTAGGGGCGAGCAGCCCCTGATTCGTGCCCGCGCCTCGAAAAAGCGGTGCTTTTCTGGTACTCTTTTGGCAAGCAAAAGAGTACATACTCTACGTAAAAAATAAAACGAAAACCTAAGGATTCGATATGTCAATGTTAAGCTACTTTTTTGATTTCAAACCCGAAGTGCTGGCCCTCGATGAAAAAGCTATGGAACTCTGCCAGCCCTGCTTCAGGCACATGGAAGAGATCCGCGATTACAACCAGCTCAAGATGCTGAAAGCCTTTGCGGATACCCAGATGTCCTCCACCGATATGCTGGGCACCACCGGCTACGGCCTGTGGGATACCG
>PPYF01494590.1_pt1 | contig 36090 bp, 40 predicted proteins | sample 1559871 | NCBI WGS metagenome assembly PPYF01 (sample SAMN08240021, study PRJNA423297) | Human gut metagenome, whole genome shotgun sequencing project.
GCTGGCCTATATTCGTGAGGGTGATATTGTCCTGGTCACTGAATTAGATCGCTTAGGCAGAAACAACCAGGATTTAACTAAGATCATGAACACCATTCAAAATAAGGGGGCCACCCTAGATGTGTTAAATTTGCCGTCCATGACAGGGATTGCTGACTCAAATTTACGTCAACTGATGACCAACTTGATTATTGAACTCTATAAGTACCAGGCCGAAAGTGAACGTAAGCGAATCATTGAGCGCCAGCAGCAAGGAATTACCTTAGCTAAGCGGCAGGGTAAATATCATGGACGCAAACCCCAATACACCCAAGACGATCCCCGCTTACAACATGCTTTTAAACTTTATCAGGCAGGCATGAGTGACATTGATGTGGCTCGAAATACCGGGATTAAACGGACGACCTTTATCAGATATCGCAAAAAATTTAATATAAAAAGATGAGACTTATATGTCAGATAAATTAAAAACCGTTTTTTATGAGCAGCAAAACTATTTTGAGAAAATGATGGGAATCATGTTAGAGTGGTATCATTTATTAATCGGAATGCAAACAACTGTGCTCAACATAGTTCTGGAAGTGTCTGTTGTTCTATTCTTCGATTGCATGCTTAGTAGTTTTCGATTCATCGTACACGTTGAACTGCGTTTCATTAAACACAATATCTTGATTACTGTGATTAATATTTTCATCATGTTCAACATGCTTCTGAATGCCGGAATATCCAATTTACTAGGGAGCTCTGCCGGGGGCATTAAGAACACATTTCCTAATAACCATTAAATTTCATTTTCAAGATTGTATTTGAAAATAAAATGTTACCTTTTACCCTAGAAAGGTAACGCCAAAAGAAAAATTCCTAATGCATTTAGCAAAGGGAATTTTTTGTAATTAATTCGTGGTTTTTTTGATAATCATTTGAAAGTGAATTATCGAATTGTGGCCCCTAATACGTTTTTAAAATGATTCATCGCCCATTCAGCACCAGCTGGTGAAAACGTAGCCACGGCTGCTTGTGGAATCACAATGTGGTAATCCAGGTTGTAGGCACTGATTGCGGTGTGGAGGACACAAATATCAGTGCAAACACCAGCAATCCAGACTTCATCAATCCGCCGTTCCCGCAGGTAGTTATCCAAATTGGTGTTTTGGAAGGAGGAGTAACGGTTCTTATTGAATTTGTAGACATGGGAATCGTCACGATGTTGATCAAACCAGCTGCCGACTTGGCCGTATAGTTTCTGACCGGTCGTCCCAATAATATTATGGGCCGGATATAGTTTGGTTTCTGGATTGAATGGGTCATTAAGCCGGTGACCATCAGTGGGAAAGATCACATAATCATGCTGGCTTAAGAATTGATCGGCTAACCGCATAATTTCTGGGGCCAACGTCTGCGCTGGCTTGCCAACCGTTAGTGATCCCTTATCAGCCACAAAGTCATTTGTATAGTCAATAATTAAGAGCGCTTTAGCCATCTTAATGTTCCTCCGTAAATTGAGCTTTAGTAATTAACTGTTCTTGCAATTCAGCCAATGTAGCTGTTAAGTAAACTGGGTACCGATCGGGGTTAACTAACCGTTTTGTGGCTTCTGGTAATTCTGCTACTTGATCCATTGAGAATTGCTGAATCTTAAAGAGATCATTTTCGATTGGGGAAGCATTGGAACCCAGATATTCTTGCATCAAGGGCTTAGCATTAAAGTTAGTCAGAACTTGGCTGGCGTGCGTGACTGCCGAATTAGCATTAACCACTTTCAATGGAGCCGTGATGTGCTCATCAGCCAGGGCAATCACATCGGCGATCGCTTGATGAAGGTTATCTTGCCGGTAAATCCGGTAAACTTGCTTATTACCAGGCAGGGTGATCTTTTCTCTGCTATCACTAACCTTAATTTTTGGGATCCATTGATCATTAATCTTTTCTTCGGCGAGCTTATAAACGCCACTTAATACCGGACTGGAGGAACTGGTAATTAAACGTTCCCCAATCCCAAAGTTATCAATTGGAGCTCCTTCATCCAACAACGACTTAACTACATGCGCATCAAGGGCATTTGAAGCTGTAATCTTTGCCTTGGGGAAGCCAGCATCATCGAGCATCTTCCGGGCTTTGATGGCTAATTGCGAAATGTCACCGGAATCGATCCGGATCCCGACTGGTTGGTGCCCTTGAGCGCTAACTTGCTTGAAGACCCGAATCGCGTTCGGCACCCCTGACTTCAAGACATCATAAGTATCAACGAGCAAGGAAACTTTGTCAGGATAAACCTTGGCCCAAGCTTGAAAGGCACTTAATTCATCAGAGAAGCTTTCGACCCAGGCATGTGCCATTGTACCGGCCGCGGGAATATTAAATTTACTGGCTGCTTGTAAGTTCGACGTGCTGGTACAACCGCCGATCACCGCGGCTCGCGCCCCATACGTGGCGGCATCAGGGCCTTGCGCCCGCCGTGCGCCAAATTCCATAATTGGTCGGCCTTGAGCAGCATGGTTGATTTGCCAAGACTTCGTCGCAATTAATGATTGATGGTTAATGATGTTTAGAATAAAGGTTTCTAACAGCTGGGCTTCAATCAACGGTCCACTAATTGAAATAATTGGTTCCCGTGGGAAAACAGGGGTTCCTTCTGGCAAAGCCTTAATCGAGCAGTGATTTTTAATCTTGCTCAGGTAATCCAAAAACTCGGGAGTAAATTCATTCAGGGAGGTCAGGTATTCAATATTCTCCTTAGTGAAATGCCAATTTTGAACTTGTTCTACCACTTGCTGGAGACCAGCGACAATGACAAAACTACCGTTGTCGGGAACCCGGCGGTAAAAGACGTCGAAGCGAGCTTGTCGATCATGGGGTAGGGTAGCGTAGTACCCATTGGCCATGGAAAATTCATATAAGTCGGTTAATAGTTGTAGATTCATCTTAAATGCTTCCTTTTAAGTAAAAATTACTTTAATTTGGCTAAAAATAAAAGTATGGTTAACTTTTATTTACGTCTAGTATAAATATTTTGCAGCAAAATGCAAATGATGCCCTTTAGTTAAGTTGGTAGAGCTTTGGTGGCCGCCCAGAATGGTTCAAAGTGGCGGCCCCGACTTCTTTGAAGAGGTGGTTGTGAGTTTTCTTAAAGTTGGAATTATCAATCTTGTCAATTGTCGTACCTAAGAAAGCCGCAAAGACTTCGCGCGCTTGGCGCAGGGTAAAGGTATTACCTAAGATCCGAAGAATTTGGGGTTGATAGTCCAGCTTGTTTTTAATCCGATTAATGGCGGTGGTAATGATTTGAATATGATCAAAGACCAGGTGACCGGCGGGACTTAGGATAATCTCCTGTTGGTCATGGGTGATCACATAGTTGCCCTGATCTTTATCAAGCACAAACCATTGGGCATCTGTGGCTCCATACCCTGGATGCAATTTTGGGGTTGATGGTAAATAGGTCATATAGGCGAGTGCCAGTGCCCGAGTTCCCGTAACCCGCTTGGGATCTGTAAAGGTGGCCAGTTGTTCGGTTGAATTCATCGGAACTTGCAGGCCAATTTTATCGTCAATTAGACGAATACAGGCCGCGTCGGCACTCTCTTTACTCCGCAAGAGGGTTTCGGGGAGGGCCCAATGTCCCTTTAGAGGTTCATCTGCCCGCTTAATCAATAGTAATTGTGGTCGGTGTAATTCAGTATTAAAACTCCAAATAACGTTGGTGATGGTCACCAATGGCCGGGCAATAATTTCACTATCCAATTGACGCTCCTCCCTTCATAATTGTTAACTCAACTCTATTTTAGCATTTCTCGGCCACTAGTAATTGCCCAGTTGCTTTAAATCATGTTAAGGTTAGTTGCTTTTTCAAGCGTTCATAGCGGTGTTCCTAATTGTAGGTGGTCTCGATCATTTCTAAAGGAGAGTGGCTTCGGTCACAGAATAAAATCCCAATGTGATTGAGAATGCAATATTCAATCACTCGCTCCGATAGATAACACTTTCTATTATCAAACACCAATGTACCAATATCATCAAAGGTCAGACATTTCTTTTCCTTTGTCTTGATATTTGAAAATTTTAGTCCTTCTTTAGTGACACCAACAAAACATTCATTCTCCACATAAACTATATTCTTCACCCTTTACCCCTCCCGAAGTAAGGACCTGCCGATAAATCAACATCCTACTATTTCATTTGGTGTTAATTTCTTTCTCTCGAATATAACCTATGCGTCAATTATAAAGTCTGGTCTACTGCAACGAGCTTTCTTGGCCCCTAAATCTAAAGAGAGCGTGTATTTAAATCCAAGGATTTCGATACACGCTCTCGCTTTTTACTACGTCTCCTTCTAACAGAGATTAGAAATAAAAACAAAAATCCACCCGGCGCGACGAAGATGGCGGGTGGAAGGGGAAGGCCGGATTGGGCCTATCCCAGGGAAAGCAAGGCCTTGTAAAGGTCGTTGACCTTCGTGGGCATGTAGTTGTTCATCATCATGATTTGGTGGGAGTCCACGACTTCATCGGTGTACAGGCTTCGCAGGCCCACCATACCCTGGAGGGTGTTGGCCAGGATTTGATGCCGAAGATGGCGGCGACGATCCCGGCGATGATGGCCAGACCGATCACGACCCCCATGACGGGAGCCATCCAATCCGGGGCGGGCGTCCCCTGGGAGTAGGTAGAGCCAGTGGCGAAAATCATGGAGGCCCTCCTTTCATTCTTGCGTATCTTCGGAAAGCCGGAAGGTATCGACGAACTGCTTGTATTCCGAGCTGGAAGTTCCAAAGGATTCGAGGCCATAGAGGCCAGCGGACGAGTAAACGACCTCTCGACGCATGATCACCGAGGAGTCCTCAGCCATCGTTGCTATGACAGCGGAAATCCGCCTGAAAGACCTTTTCATATCAAACCTTTTTTTCTTTCTTGTCGTTTCTTGTTTTTCCATTGTAACACCTTCTAAAGCATGCGGATAAAAATAATCTGGAATGGTTTTATCTTCAATTAAACACTGAATAATATATTTCCAAGGACTCCGCTTTTGATCATCAAACTCTTGAGGTAGTGAACTTTTAAATATTGAACGCCACTTGGGGTCTTGGCGCCGCTTTTTGAACTGTTTTTTAAAAGCTTTGGTATATTTAATTACTCTTGCCATTTATTTTGAAGACTCCAATGCGTCATCAGAGCTAAGCAATGGCTTCAAGTTAATCAAGCACATTTTAGTCCTGATGACGGTTATAACCGATCACTAATTATCGTTGACCGTGGACAATTTGTTAATGTCAAGACAACAGAGGGTAAGCATATTCAAGATGGTGGTTTATATGTTACTCACGGTTTTGCACAAAGAGCTAAAATTCATAAAGGTAATCACCTTAAAGTTAAGACGTTTGGAAGTGATAAACAGTATACTTTTAAAGTTAAGGGCATAGTTAATTCAGAGACCAATCAGGGTGCTTATATTACTGCTCATACCTGGCAAAAGGCTCACGGTTTTTATCAACCATCAATATTGCTAACTGATAAAAACTATCAACATAGTAAAGAAAATACCACTTCTATTGTTTCGATTAATGAACAAAAGAAGAATGCTCACAACTTTATTAATAGTTTAATGAGTATCTTCGCATTGATTATTTTCTTTGGAGCTTTGCTCATTATTATTGTCCTATATAATCTTGGTTCATTAAGCTTTATTGAAAGAACAAGAGATTATGCTACTCTTCGTGTCCTCGGTATCCATAAAAAAGAATTACAGGAACTAACGTTAATTGAAAACCTCATTACGACTCTCATTGGTTGGGTTGTTGGTATTCCCGCGGGTATTTGGTTCTTAGGTCGATATGTAGATACTTTCTCGACAATTAATCTAGAGTACAGCAGATATTATAACTGGCAAACAATCTTGCTTTCCTCGCTCTTTGTTTGGCTATGTTCACTATCAACAACACTCTTCATTAGCCGCAGGATTAAAAATATTGATATGGTACAGGCATTAAAAGGCGTGGAATGATTTTATATCTATATATTAGTAATTGATCTACAGTAATTCTCACTGTTATAGTTAAGTATAATCGTATTTAAGATAATTAAATTAATAGAGTCAGTGTAGACAATGAATAAGCGATCAAATAATACTAGTAAATGGATATTAGCGACAATCGGTGGAATAATTCTATTATCTATCGTGCTCACAGTGTTATTCACAATGTCTATTAGAATACATTCCTCTTACGTAGATTCGCTAATGTATAGATTTAAACAGGTTAGATATTATAATAAGAAATATCAGAGGAGGATTCAAAAGATATCTATAGAGAATGGTCTTAAAGGTAAAGTCAAGATAACAAATTACTATGCTGATCATACAGAAGCAGGTACTAATGTAGACATCCAGGTAACATATAGCAAGAAAATTAATAGTATAAGAAACTATTTCATTACCACATCCGTCTAAGATAGATGACAGATATAGCTTTACCACTGCTAAGATGAAATTCACTGATATTAGTATACCATTTGGTATTGGACATCAATGCTAAAATGTCGTGATAAATTATATTTGGAAAAAGAAAGAACCGTTTAGAATTTCAAATGAAACTCTAAACGGTTCTTCTTCTTAGGAGGCTTATGTCATAAACCCTCTAATAAATTACCTATATTAGTCCACTAAAGGCCATCCAATCATGATCAGACAGTAAACCTGTTTATAACTACTAAACCTAAGCTTAATAGTAACATTACTAGTCCAACGAACATCATACCTATTGATGATCTATCACCTGTTTGAGGTAATCTACTTGTTTTATCGTACGTTTTACCTTGAGTGTAAGCCTTTGGTATTACCTTATTTTCATTATTAGGAACTTGAGGTTTCTTAGGCGTTGTCGGGTTATTAGGAACCTGGGGCTTCTTAGGTGTTGTCGGATTATGGGTATTAGTAATATTGTAACCATCAACAGTACTTGTGTACCCAGCAACTGCATTTTCTGTTACCGTGTAGGTAATCTTCTGACCATTAGCATAAGCGGCTAAGTTGTCGAAACTGTATTGCCAGTTATCGCTAGCACTAACCGTCTTGCTTGCGACTTGCCGACCGTTAGCCAACAAGTTCACCGTGATTGAACTTGGGCGGATTCCATCTTGATTGTTGTTATCCTTCCAAGTCTTGGTTCCTGAAACTGAGGTTTTCTCCATCTTATCGATAATTTTAATAACGGCCCCTTTTGAATCAAAATTTGTAGAAGTTACGATTACCGTATCTGCTAATTGATATCCCTTAGGTGCCCTGACCTCTTTCAATTGGTAACTATCACGTAACAACCCATAGATAGTGCCCTGTCCTGAGGAATCTGTTGTGATAGTTCCTACAACTTCTCCAGTTGACTGTCGAATTACATCAAAGATAGCGCCATGTAATGGATTGCCAGATTCATCCACCTTTTTTATTGTTAAACTATAGTTATATCCGTTTGCAGTACCATTTGCCTCTTGATAATATACTGTATTAGTATATTCATTCATCTTATGGTCGTTATACGAATAACTTGATGAATTTTTAATTTGTTCTCCGTTAATCAACTTATGAGAAGGCTTTACCTTATAGGTGATAGAGAAACCCTGATTGATATTACCAAGATTCACAGAAAAAGATGAGCCATTGAATTCAGGGGTATATTTTTCAGTTACTTCTTTATAGTTAGACAATGACCAATAGTTATTGGCGTCCTTAACCCAAGTTCCAGTTGCAATTTTTATGCTTGACTGTTCGTAATTAACTCCAGCGGAATTAAGAATATCCTTAATAATAACATTATTCCGTTTAGAATTAGTTGTGTTTATAACAATACGGTAGATAAGTTCATTGTTATCATAATCCATCCATCCATATTTATAAAAATCAATATTACTATCACCTTTATTAACTTTATAGCTTATACCCGTACTATCGATAGTAACTACATTCCCGTTTATTTTAATTGTTGCAGGAAGTATAGTGTCTTTCTTCACCTTTTCTGTATCAGCCATTATTTGCATATTAATGTGGCCGGTGACATCATCATGTGTATCTACATAGTCCGTGTATGTTAAGACCAACGTCTTTTTTTCTTTATTAATAATTGCACTAGCAACCGTAGTCGTCCCATCAGGAGCGTAGACATTAAATGATTGATCTCTAGTAAAATCCAACTCATTAGGAAGTGATATTGTCGTATAATCTCCGGATCTTACTGAATTAGGAACAGAAAAGTCAAAAGAGAATTCTGTAGTTCCTCCACCTGAGATCTCCTTAGTTGATGATCTCTGATTGGTAATTGTAATATCAACGCTAGTTCCTTTATTATATGCAGATGGGGAACTATTATTCTTAGAAATACTATTAACTGATGGACCCTGATTAGTATTAGTCTCACCATTAGAAGTCGAGTATTGACTATTACTTATATGATTACGGTCCTCCTGAACTGGCTGATTATTGTCAGTTGGTGCTCTTGGTTGTGCTTCTGTATTGGTAACTTGCTTCTGAGACGTCTGATCGTCCGAAGAACTAGTATTATCTGTGGTATTACTATTAACGGTACTTATCTGCGATTCTTCCTGTTGATTAATAACAGTCCTGGACCCCGTACCGTTCTGAGTAATATTTGTCTTGCTATCAGCATATACGGTCATACCACTATTAGATGATATCCATATTGACCCTAATAACGAAAATAAGACTAGTCCCATCATAAATAAAAGTCGACGATGCCTAGATTTATTACTCATACTGTTGCCTCCTTCTTTGTTTTCTATGCGCAATACTAAAGATTATCACATGCCCTTATATTACCATATTCTTATAGAAAATTTCACACTAACTTCACCAACCGTCAATAGTGATATCACTAGTATTAGCGTAGTTATCAAATATATGTTCCCGATGACATAACAAAGGCGCTGTATCGACAGTGAAAAAGCCGGCGCAGCGCCTTTTGTTATATTTAAACTCTGGTCTCCCCTAAAGTTTCCCAATTTTATATTTTATTCCTCCCATCCAGAAACAACGACTTTACCAACCATATGCCCACTTTCCACTAAACTATGTGCTTTCCGAAGATTAGTTGCATTTAAAGGAGAAAGGGAATGTGTTAGAGTACACTTTAATTGGCCATTATCAAGAAAATATGCAATTTTTTCTAAAATATCATGTTGGGTTTGCATATCATTTGTATGATAGTAAGACTTGGTATACATCCATTCCCAAGCAAAGATTGCTTTCTTTTGAGTTAATAAACGTAGATTGATAGGTCGCTTATTTTCGGTAATCGAAGCAATAGCCCCCTCAGGCTTAATTAACTCACACATTTCTTTCCAATGATTGTCAATATCTTTTAACTCTAAAATATAATCTACAAATTTATAACCAAGTTCTCTGACTTCGTCGACTAAATTATTCCTGTGGTTTACAGTGTATTTAGCACCATGACTTTTGACCCAATTGATACTTTCGGGACGTGAAGCAGTGGCAATTACGGTTAGTCCTGCATTTGCAGCTAATTGTGTTGCAACTGATCCTACTCCACCAGCACCATTAATGATCAAAATGGTTTTATCTTTATTACTTTGACTATTAGAGGACAATGACAGCTGTTCAAATAGCGCTTCATAAGCTGTCAATGAAGTCAGAGGCATTGCGGCTGCTTCATCGTCGCTTAAGGATTTAGGTGCATGTCCAACAATTCGTTCATCTACTAACTGATATTCACTATTACTTCCTGGACGTTTAAAGGAACCGGCATAATATACCCGATCTCCAGGGTTAAATAGAGATACTTGATTACCCACTTTTTTTACAATTCCACATGCGTCCCATCCAATAACTTTTGGAGTTGTAAGTTTGCCGTGCCCGCCACGTCGTACACCAACATCAACTGGATTAACGGATACAGCATTAACTTTGACGAGCAAATCGTGCCCTTTAGGTACTGGGATACTTTCTTCAAATTCAAATAAGTTTCTAGAATCGTTAATGTTTAAATGTTGAGTAAATCCGATAGCTTTCATAGTGAGTCCTCTTTTCTATTGTTCTATACTTACAAATAGTAACTTGTTATATAAGACATACAAGAAGAGAATTTAAATTATCTATGCAACAATTATTTCCCTAATAGCCACAAGGAATGAATTAATATATAATTGAAGTATTTATTTTTTTAAGAAGGAGTGTTGGGCTTGCAAAGACATATTTTTAACTGTAGTAATGGTTGTCCTGTTGAAAGCACTTTACAAATAATTTCAGGTAAATGGAAAAGTGTAATTTTGTATCATCTTATAAAAAATAAAGTATGTAGATTTAGTGAATTGCAAAAAAAAATGCCGAATTGCTCTCGCAGGATGCTATCGCTACAACTTAATGAGTTAGAGAAGGACAAGATTATCGAAAAAAAGATATATCCAGTGATTCCTCCTAAAACAGAATATAGAATGACTAGGTTTGGTGAGACACTGACGCCAATTATTCTAGAAATGGACAAATGGGGGCAAACTTACAACTCCATAAACTCTGAGGTATAGTAACTAAAAATGCTTCAAAATTACCTGAATAGTAACATTTCGAAGCATTATAGTTATATTATTTACCTATTTTTTCGTCTTAAACATATCCAGCTAGAGGCGATAGGCTTGCTTTTCATCACTTGAACTTTTATTGCTCTTGGTTGATTTTTGATTTCCCTGTATAATAGTTCTTTGTAGAGAAGTTAAGGCGGTGGCTATTTCCGATCGGAGGTGGTGCTTATGGTGTTAAACCTTTAAAGCCCATAAATCCTAATGAAAGGAGTAGCCTAAGTGTCCGTTGCGGACGCTTTACAATTAATGCTGGCTTTCGGTACTTTTATCGTGGCCTTAATCGCATTAATTGTTGAGCTGATCAAAAGTCAGCAAAAAAAATAACCGCCTTAGCTTGGCAGAGCTAGCGGTTATTTAATCGTATTAAGTTATGCCACCGTCTTTAACGGCTCTACATGGGAAGTCCTGTTCTAGCGGGGCTTCCTTTTTCTGTCTACATTATAGCATGACTATAACTGATTTTCGACTATTTTTAATCAGCTTCCTAACAGCTTAAAGGAACATATGTTTGCTTTATGTGCTACAATCCAGGTAAAAGCTAACGGAAATGATGAAATTGTTTATTGATGATGAACCGCATGGCGTGTTCTTCTTAATTGATAACAAGTCCTTTTATGCTAGTTGCGAGGCCGTTGCCCGGGGACTTAACCCCTTAAAAGTACCATTAGTGGTCCTTAGTGAAGCTGAAAATACCAATGGTGGACTCATTTTAGCCACGTCACCCGAAGCTAAAGCTTGCGGTGTTTCTAAGAATACTTCGGCGGCTTTTCTGTGCTTACTTAGCAATCGAAGCTATTTTATGGTTCATTAATTGGATTACGGGATCGGACTTAGATAAACCGACCAAAGTACAGTTGAAGTTAAATGATTACTATCAGGTGACGCCCGGCGATACTTGGAGGACGATTGCCTATAAGTATGCCATGTCAGTCGAGGAGCTGTTAAAGGTGAATTGTGCCAAAGCCGTCGATGTCTTGTCGATTGGCCAATATGGCTTTAATCTGGTGAAAATCTCATCATCATGGCTCCATATGGATGTCGGCTTATCATTTCTACATGATACATCGCCCCTAGTTAATAAAATTGGCCGGACAATCGATCAATTTTTGCTTCTTGCTATATCTAGAATCATTGATATTGTATACTACGGTTATAGTATGATCAGGTTTACTACTGGCGATATGACTGGTCTTGATATTATAAGATTAGTTATGTTTAGTAATGATTATCAAAAGAAGGAGATGATTTCTTATGATTGAGAAAGAAAAAGTTTTAAGCGATGCACCAAAGATTCTAAATTCTGATAACAATCCTTGGGAAGTTACTGTTGAAGGAGATTCGATTATTGGTACATGGAAATGGATGGATGCCCGTTTTTTCACTGAGGGTGGAATCTCCGATGAGGACAAAGAGTTTACTTTTACAGTTACTTTGAAAGATAACGGGAAATGGAAGGAAGTTGATAGCACTTCTAGTAAGACATCAAGTATTAGGATGCATAACGGTAAACTATCTTTCAGTAAAGACATCTCCTTTTCTAAGGGAAAGACTTATCAGAAAAGTATTTCTTTTGGTATTGGACAGGATAAGAAGAGCGGTAAAGTTGGAATTGTTGAATCTAAGTTAGATACTTCAATCATTAAAAAGTCGATTCGAGATTATTTGAAACAATGTGGCTGGAAGAAAGCTGGACTATTTGGATAGGAAATTATATGGTTCACGTGATATAACACTGTTAGTAACAGGGCTGAAGTTACTAACAGTGTTATATCGAAAGGCCCGTTACCTCATTGGGTATTGTACGTATTAGCCTTTGCTGTCAAGAGCAGTTTTATTGCTCTTGGTTGATTTTTGATTTCCCTGTATAATGGATTGAGCAAGAAGTTTTAAGGGCGGTGGCTGTCTTTTCCCTTGTGAGGTGAGGCCCATGGGATTCGGATTTGGGTTGCTTGATTGACGGATTTTCTTCAGTAAATGCTTGCAGCTGTTTTTGTGTTCGATTACTGATTTCATGGTGTATATCATTTAGTTTATTTTTTAGTTCTGATTTTTGTTGTGGGTTCCTTGCTTGCTGAACTTGTTGTTGCAAGCTTTGATATGACTGATTAAGCGCTCGGGCTGATAGCTTTTTTATTTTACATTTAAATTACAAGTGCATGCCCCCATCTTCATGCCGGTTCCGAGTTTGGTGTTGCCGTTGCTTTTTCGTCATTTCCCACTCGGTCTCCTTTAGCCCACGTAGTTGCTGTTTTCTTAGATAGTCCGTATTTTTCGCATATAAAATGGTCATTAAGGCTTCGTCCAAAATATTCATCAGGTAATTTTTTGGGCTAGTTGGGTGGTAATTAATGGCCTGATAGTCCTTAACTTGAGCTTGCTTATATTGATCAAAGCGCATTGTCTGTTGTTTCAAACGGGTTTGCACCATTTCAATTTGTTGGTGATCCAACTTAGGATCTTGGCCACATTCGCCAATAAACAGTTGCCGGGTGCCATCATGTTTTAAGACCCGTTGCAGTCGATGATCCTGAATATCTTTTAATTCCATTTTACCTAACAGGTAATTTAAACCGACTTGGTGTTGCTGACTAGTAAAGACGACCGGTGGCTGCTGTTGCAATTGCCTAAGATCATCGGCGCTTAATGGCTTTAATTCTGGGTCATAGTAAACCACAGCGGTATAGATTTGCTCCTTATCAATCGTCTCTAGCTTATCCAGGTCACTGTCCGGAAAAGCAGTCGTTAGAATGCTGTTGTATTGGGTTTGCACTACGGCTTTAACTTCCCGCATGACCCGTAAATTTTTCACCGCTTTCGAAATGAATTCAAGTTCGTTAGGTTGATAAGCGGCTAGCATGCCCCGATCAGTATGCCTCAAATCGTCTAACTGGTGACCATGTTTGGCTAGTACCGTGGTTAATTGCTTCTCAATTGTTTGGGCCCGCTGATTAACTAACTGCCAGCTGGTATATGGCCGCTTGGTAAACGTCAATAATTGCTGGGTTAATAAGTCACTTCGAATATCCGCTAACCGTTCTGCCAATTCGCTACCCTTAAAAATCGTTTGTTCACTATTAGTTTCTTTAATCAGTTCCCGTCGTTCAGCTGCGGTTGTCTGTTCAAAATTAAGTTCCGGATAAAGCTTTTTCGTTGCTCGTTCCACCACTTTATTTAACAACTGGTTAGCTTGTGCTAGTGATGTCGTTTGCTGGTCAATAGTCAGCAGTTGCTTGGTTACATCTTCACCAACCGCGTGTTTAATTAATAAGCTGTTTTTCCAATTAAATAGCATGCGCTGTTTATCGTCTAAATGTTCTAAATCGACATAGGTTTTCAATTGCTGACTTAGATGACTAATTGTGTGTTTTTCAGAGAACGATAGCTCGTCAGTTAACGCATCAAAATGTTCATGATTTCTTATCTTTTCGTCAAGATTATGATATTTAGCTTGAGCGTTTCTTTGCGCTCTAACTTGTTGATTAAATGCTTTTCGATTTTTTCTTTGGCTGTTAATGCCTTCGTGTTGGGTAGGTGTCTCTTGAATCCCTTGATCGACAAACGATTTTTCACTAATCCGATCCGGAATATTTTTTTGTGCCAAAACTTGATTAACACTGTTTGCCCAATTGTGCCGCCATTCAGTTATTTTTTCTTTTTTATCCCAATCAACCAACCAAATTTTTCTTTGTTTTGGAAACCCGCTTTTGGTTAAAAGTTGCTTGCCATTTTCATCTTTAATGTACTGCGTCTTTGCTTTTAATCCCCAACTACCATCGGGGTTAAATGGTCGGTTCGTTAACATCACATGTGCATGCGGATTGTCTGGGTGATCGCGATGAATTGCTACGTCAGCTACCATGCCTTGATCAACAAAATTTTCTTGAACATATTTTGTCAATAATTCTTTCTGTTCATCTTCGCTTAGTTCAACTGGTAAGGCTACGTTAAACTCTTTCGCGTACCGAGAATTTGCTCGCCGATCTTTCTTTTCAACTTCATTCCATAATTGTTCTCGATTACTGGCCCATTCTGGTGCGTTTTTTGGGGTTAAAATAAAGCTTTCTGGCATAACCGCGCGGGCATAAAAGTAGTGGCGCCCTTCCTTATCATCAAATAATTTTTCACCGCTTCGATAAGCGGCACTGGCAATCGCACTTCGTCCTTTTCCAGCACTAATATTACTAAAACTCATATGAAAAATTGCCATGTTAGTCACCTCTTTGCTTTGATTCTATGGGCTTGACTTTGTTGTCGCCATCGGCGACTTCTAATACAGGATTTTTGGGGTTAGCACAACATAGAATTTATTCTATGTGTAAGTGCGCATTGACCTCGTTTCACTCGGTCTGCTGATCATCTAAACTCTCCATTTAGTGTAGATCCTCCGCTTCGCTTTTTCAACTTTTATACTTTGACTTAACGTTTCTTATATGATATAGTTTCGGTGATTATTTCTAATATGATTGGAGGGCTCGTTATGTCTCAAAGTAACTTAGAAAAACAAGAAGCTAAATTAAAACAGCTTAACCAAAAAATTAGAGAAGAAAAATATAAAATTGAACAACGGCTAGGTAAACAAATTATCAGCCAAGCCAATTTAGAGTATACTAATTTATCTAATGACCAGATTAAGCTTTTAGCCCAGCAATTTTCTGAATTTTTAAAGGAAAAGACTGTAGATCGTTAATCATAAGAGATGGGGAAATTCCATGCCTAATCAATATGAAAAACTAGTCGAGCAGCAAGCACGTTTAAAACAAAAAATTGAGCGGGAAGATTTTAAATTACGGCAATCTAAATACTATGAAAATCGGCAAGCCCGTAAAGCCCGTTCTCGCCGACTAATTCAAAAAGGAGCCTTACTCGAAAAATACTTTCAGGCTGATAACTTATCAGTCGAACAAACCGAAGAACTTTTAAAAATATTTGCTAATTACGTTAACGCCCATAAACCGAACAAATTCAAAAACGATCAACCTAATAACTAGGCCGATCGTTTTTATTTTCAGGATTATTTTTGGGCTTAATTTCTGGATTGTGTTTAGCAAAATCTTTTAACTGTTTTTGAATTCTTTGTGTAAGCTCTGCTTTACTTTCTTTGTGCTTCCTTTTACTTGATCGCTGTTGAATTATCTTTTGACCCTTACCTCTTCTTTTTGATTTTAGGTCAAGCGTAAAATCCGAAATTTTATTTTGATCTAGCTTACTTAAATGACCGATTTCTTTAAAGTTTAAACCGGCTTTGGGAAAGCGATAAATATTACCAAGATCGACCCAGGAAGGTTTCTTCAACCCAGCGGATTGCCAATCTTGAATCGGATAATATTGTTGCTTGATATAAGCCGACTTCTTTTCATACTGACTAGTAATTTTAAAAGCCTCGACCGTCTGTTCTGATACCCGACGAATTAAAACTGGCCGAGACTTGCCACCGTTAGTTTCTACAAAACTAACGTATAGACTGACTAAGTCATTAGTCCTCATCTGGATCGTTGAGCCAATCAGCGACCTCTTTAGCGTCTTTGAACTCGGTGACTGGTGTCCCTTCGGTCGCCTTTAAAAAGCGTAAATTAGCTCTTTCTTCTTCGCTTAAAGATGCATTAAAAGGTAAAGCACCATTAGCAACAATCCGCTTGTAAAACATGTTAATGGCCGTGGTTGGATTTAAGCCCAATTCGCTTAAAACTGCTTCGGTATCATCGGCCAAATCTTTATCAATCTTGACTTGGACCCGTTTCTTTTCCTTAACTACCATGATTGTCTCATCTCCTTTCTTTTGTTACTACCATTATACTACCTTTTGAGTACCTTATCAATAGATAAAGCCCTGGCCTCAAATCACCTGAGCTTGGCGTTGATCTAAATACGGCACCAAAAGCTAAGTAGTTGCACTGCTTCTGGTTCTAAGAAGACCGGCAAACCATTATCTTCGTCAGTTAAGAACTCATCAGCATGTTTTACTAAATCCCGATTTTGGGCTTCAATTTCAGCTGGTGAAAAATTGGCTGTGGAAAAGTCCAACTTTTGAGTATCTATATCGTATCTATTAGTATCTATATTATTTTTATAGTCTTTATATAGATTGCTTTCGATTTTCGAAATTCCGCTCGTAGCAAGGGTTTGAGGATTGTCGTCAACGAAGTCATGCGGACTTTCGATTTTCGAAATTCCGCTCGTAGCAAGGGTTTCAACGAAGTCATGCGGACTTTCGATTTTCGAAATTCCGCTCGTAGCAAGGGTTTCAGGCTCTTTTTGCCCATATTCGCCCCTTAAATAGACATCAGTAGCTTTCACATCGAGTTTAGAAAGGTATAGACGATTTGGTTCATTCTTTTTCGTTTTAGGATTAAATCCCATTTGAATTTGTTTTAATAGATTGGCTGTTTGCAATTCTTTTTTGATTTTAACGGCTTTTTCAGTAGCGCAATTAAATAAGTCTTGTAGTTCTTTAACGGTAAAAATAAAGTAGACGTGTCCTTTTTCATCAACCCAATTGTTGCGCAAAGAATACTCGAGCCGATCTTTCAGTACCATATAAGCCAATTTAGCGTCACTGCTTAAATGCTTGTATTGCTCGCCATACATTAATACCTTAGGAAACTGGAAAAATAAGGCTCCATATACGTTATCGGCTTCATAGTAATTAAAATTTGTTGATTTTGTCATAATAAAAACTCCCTTTCTTGACTGACACATGCTGTCTCAAAAGAGAGTTGCTAAAACATCTGACTTGCTTTAAAATACAAATCTGATATGCTTTAATAGAATTACAAAGTGAACATTGGTCGTGATCGGCTTTGTAGTTTCACCAGCATGTGTCTATTCTGGGTTGCCCATTCGGCAACTTTTTTAATTTTTGAGAACTAAAAATGGACTAAGTAGTTATTAGAAGCTACTTAGTCCATTGGTCTTATCTTCGTTTTAATTAGTTTACCTTTGCTTGCCCTTTAAGGTTTGCTTGCGGTATAATTAGCACGTAAACAAGATTACAATTTGTTCAAGCAATTTTAACTTGGCGGTGAAAATTGCTTGGACTAGGTAGCTGCAAGATAGCTACTTGTCAATACTGCAAAAATCCCAATCCCGAGTGGATTGGGATTTTTTGTTTATGAACAAAGCATATCATTCTGCAAAGGTTAAGTAAATATTTTTATGGATATGATTTATGATTAATCATAAGTCATATAAAATTTGTGATTAATCATAAATCATGGTAAAATGTTTATGTAAAGGTAGGTGCTACTATGAATGGGAAAACACTATTAAACTTCAACTTTAAAGGTGGCGTTGGTAAGACCACCTTGACTGTAATGGAAACCTATTTATTGGGTCAAGAGGGGAAAAAAGTACTACTGATAGATTTCGATCCCCAGGGAAATGCAACTGAAATTATGAAGGAGACTTATAAAGCCGATTTAAAGCCGGAACTTTCATTATATGAGGGCCTTCTTGGAGGGAATTTGTCTAAATCTATTGTGTCTGTTACAAACCAAATTGATATGATTCCTACAGATTGGACATTATCTTTATGGATTGGTGCTGTAGAAAAAGTTAGTCGGGTTAAACGTAATATTCTATTACCACAAATGCTTTCAAAATTAAAACAAAATTACGATTATATTTTTATTGACGTACCACCAACAATAAATGTCTTTACTAATAATGCAATCATGGCTTCAGATTTCATCTCAATTGTCTTACAAACTCAAAAGCAGTCATATACAAGTTCTTTAAAAACAGCTACGCATTTAGGTGAACTACGTGAACAATACAATGGAAGTTTTCAGTTAGTTGGTGTCATATTGTACTTAATGAAGCCACGTGCAAAAGTTGATACTGAAATTTCTGCACAAGCAAAAGACTTTTTTGGCGAAGGGGTCTTTTCAAACTCAATTAGAACTCAAGAACGGGTTAAAACGTTTGCTAATGAAGGAATACGGAATAAAGACCATTGGGATAAAAGAGCAATCCAAATGTACCAAATGGTTCTTAATGAACAACTACTTAGAATTCAACAGTTAGAGGAGTAATTTATCATGGCAGAAGATTTTTTAAACAAAGTTAGTAAAAAGGCATCTGAACAACTTAAAAATCTAAAAAGTCCATACCAATTCGAAACAGAAAGAACTAAAACCGTTCAACTTCGCATGAGCACATATAAAGAAGTTAAACGCATCGCTTTTGAGAATGACGAAAAAATTGTTGATGTCTTAGAAAAAATTATTCGTGAAGGCCTTGCTAAACGTAGATAAGATTGAGCTTAACTTATGTATTACTGATTGTGTGATTTATGATAAAAGATTAATCTTTTATCATAAATCACACAATCAGTAAACTTCACTGTACAAGGTATATTTAAAATAAATTTGATTTAAACATACGTGGTAGATCGCAAATTTAGGGGTCTAGAATTTTTGGTGTTGGAAAGTATTTCCATTCCAAAAGTACTAGGCCCTTTTTGATAACAAAAAAAGGCATCTAAGCCTCCCTAGTGCTATGCTTTAAGCGACGAAACTCAAGATAAGCGGGGGTGGAATAGATGTCTCAACTAGATAATACACTTAAATTACTGGGAGTTACAGACACAAACATTCGGGTGTTCGGTACTCGTGAGGAATTTCATGGTCGGGGCTCGGGTCGCAAAAAGTATTTGGTCATCCAGGCAGAGCTTACCCCATCAAAATGTAATTCTAGAATGATTATCGTCATATTGGCATCATTTAATTGACGCTTAATTTGTTTCTTTAAGTCCTTTAGGCCTTCTAAAGCATGCGGATAAAAATAATCTGGAATGGTTTTATCTTCAATTAAACGCTGAATAATATATTTCCAAGGACTCCGCTTTTGATAATCAGTCTGGGCTTGAAACTTTCCTTTATCAAAATCTGATAGGCTATTAAAATCATCAGACTTATAACTGTAATCTTTAGCTTTATAGCTGTAATCTTTGGAATACAAGCCATTTTCATAATTATGTTTAATTAAATCATGTAGCTTTAATAAAAACATAAAGGCCACCTCGACTTTTAATTTAAGTATATCAAAAATAGGTTTTGTTTATCTATTACTTGATTACTTGCCAGGGTTTATCTATGTAATATGCCAAGTGAATCAGTGATGCTAAATTTGACTTACGTCAGCTCATTAAAAAATTGTATATTCTTTGATTAAAGTCCTTCGCCTCAATATAAACCGCGTGGCCATAGTGTGGATATATGTATAGTGGAGCATGTAAAATTTTAGCTATAGTTTTAGTTCCCTCTACTGAAAGAACCTGGTCCTGTTGTGCACCAATTACAAAGACTGGGCACTTAATTTTGGTCAGTTGAGCTGCAACATTAAAATTCAAGATTGCCTGGGCTAAAATGATAAATCTATCGACTTCTTTAACTTTAGTAATAGTTGCAAGTAGTTTAAGCAGGTGATGATGTTTATGGATATAGTGAGTAGAATAAGATCGTTGAAATGAATCCCATACTAACTCCTTCAGCTGATTATTTTTAGCTAAACTAATCCACTGCTTAATGGTTGTATTACTTGTATTATTGGGTTCTGAAATGGTGACCGCCAAGACCAGTTTATGAACTATATCAGGTTGATTAATTGCCAATTTTTGGGCGATCATACCACCTTCAGAAACGCCAACCACATCAATTTTGTAGATACCTAGTTTTCGCAAGGCAGAATACAATTCATCAGCCATTTGACCGATTGAATAGCTAGGAGTTAAGTGATCACGTCGATCAAACATTAATACTTTATACTTTCGAGCAAATTGACGATACATGAAAGACATTTGTAAAGCGTGGCCGCGAATTCGGTTGATGGATAGTCCAGGAATGAGTATTAACCATTTATTACCTTTGCCGAAGCTAATATAATCCATACTATAGCCATTAATTACTATACTTTTAGTTCTAGCGTTAAACATATTTTTCTAATATTCACCTCATTAAAGATGTAATTAGCTTTGCTAAACTTATGATAATTCCATTTTTAACTACAACCTATTTAATATTTTTGTTATAGACACTAGCCTTATAAATCTTGGTAAGATTAAGACTATTAGTAATTGATTCATTTGAATAATGTGCAAAATGAATCAGTGAAGCCCCATTATTCTTTAGCCTATACCAGCTATTAGTCAGAACCGGATCATTATATAGCGGTACTTGTTCTTGCGGATAAAATCTTCATTTATCAAATTCTCCTTTTTAATTTTTTGAACATAGATGTGTAAAAATACTAAAATGACGGGCAAAAGCATCAAAAAAGCAATGATGCTTTTCTCGACATTTTTTCTCGATCGATTCATCATTGCTTAGTTACTTTTCTTAAATTATTTATGTCTTTCTTGATGTAGGTAATAGTATAGAATGTAATTTTTAAGTTGCATAGACTTTTTTTGAAATTTTATTTTAATTTAGTAGTCTTAGCACTAAATAGTGTTCAGACTATAGTGATTTAGTACTACAAAAAACGCATCTAAGTTAAGTGTATCTCTCTATCAAAGAGACTGTACATTTCTTCATTAAAATTATGAGCTATAAAGATCACAGTGTATGGGCCATCTAATAACTTCTTTAAGATTTCAAGCGTTGCTTTTTTATCTATAGCACTAGTGCCCTCATCAATCAAAATAAAATCATCATCGTGAATGCAAGCCCGAGCTAACACAATTTTTTGTCGTTGACCTCCAGAAATATTTAATTTTTGCAAATTTAATTCTGTCTTTAGACCTAGCGACATTTTTCTAATATCAGATTCAAAAGAAACGTTTTTAACATAATCTAGCACTTTATTTTTCAATTTTGAATTAAACATTGTAATATTATTTTCGATACTATCAGGAAATAAAATCGGATCTTGTGGGATATATCCTATCTTAGCCTTATCGATGTTAATATCGTCACCATATTTATTTTTAAAATTGATCATACCGGTATGAAGTTTAATCTTACCAAGAAGTACTTTAAATAAAGTAGTTTTTCCGGATCCTGAGTCACCAGTCAACAAAATTTTCTCACCAGTTTTTATATTTAAATTAGGAAATTTTATTATTTTCCCGTTAGAAAATTTTACTGACACGTTTTTTGTAGTTAAACTAGCTGGAGATTGTAAGTCGCCCGTATGCTCAATTACAGCTGTGTCCGCATTAACTTCCCTGCTTAAACGATCTACTGAGTGAATCTGTCCTAATTCAGTTGCAAGCATCTTAACTGATACATTGATATAAGAGCTAAAGCTTTCAACAGTTACTATTACACCAAATAATCAGATGCATGATCCATAATCTTAGACAACTGTGAACCCACTGAAAATTTTTTAAGTTCCGATAGGCCATCTAACCATTTTTCAGCTGTATCTAAATATTGCTTATTTGCTTGAGATAACTTTAGAGCAGCTGCTTGCATGGCAGGACGAAGAAGTTTAGGTAAATAAAAACTGAGTGTTCCCAATATCAAAACGACAATTAATAGGCTCCAATGAAACAGCAACAAACCAATTGATGCAAAGATAATTTGAGCTAAATAATATGGAATATCCGTATATACTGCAAGTTTTGAATCCTTTATTAAGTTCAGGTCGTTAGTTAGCCGATTCTGAACTTGGGCAGCATTATGCGGTTTATTATCGTAAAAATAATGATCTACTATTTTAAATCTTATTTGATGATTATATTGTTGAATTTGTTTTTCTATCCAATACTGACAAACATTAAGACCAGCATAGCTTATAATGAACAAAATCAAAGATAGAGTAATCAAGAAAATAAATTGTTGCCATTTGCGGTCTTTAATAGCCGTTATTTGATATGTATTAATATAGCTGACCCCAATTATCAAACCAGAAGTTAGGAATTCTAGAACTAATAGCGATATCATTCTTATTCTATTAACAGCATATAGATCTTTAAAAGACACTTATACTCACCTCTTATTGCTTCCAAGGCTAATCTTTCTACTAAATAGTTTTTCCATGGCTGGAGTTAAATTATGCGCTATTACAATAACTGTTTTATTCGATGATACTAAATTTTTTAGAATGCGATAGCTACTTTTTGAATCTATTGCACTAGTTGCCTCATCAGCTAAAATAATAGAAAAATTATGTATCTCATTACGAGCTAAAATAATTTTCTGTTTTTGACCTCCAGAAAAATTATTCGTGTCTAAATCAATTTCCGTTTCAAGTCCATTTGGCATACTAGCTATATCTTTACTTAAATCATTATTTTCAACTGCATTTTTACTCAGCTTTTTCAATTTATTATTGAACATAATAATATTGTTGATAATAGAAGTAGGAAATAGCTTTCCATCCTGAGGAATATATCCTATTTGAGCATAATCAGGACTAATTTCTTTACCATATTTATCTTCAAAAATAACTTGTCCATTAGTTGGTTGTAATTTATTAAGGATTAATTTAAACAGCGTAGACTTACCAGTACCACTGTCGCCACTAAGCAACACTTTTTCGCCTTTTTTAATATGAATATCTGGAAAATAGATCGTTTCTCCATTTTTAAACGAAATGCTTAAATTATGCGTACTAATTGAGCATATTTCATCAGTATTAATTTCTTTATGAAAAGGGACTAACTTCTGGGATTCAATAATTTGTTTGTTAAGACCTTGAACTGACTGAATTCGTGTTAGCGATGTAGTAATTGTCAATAAACAATTTAAAATCATAGAGGAGAAGTTCCCTGCTGCTATTATTACTCCAAAAGTTACTTGATGATTAAAAAACAAAATTGCGGCTAACAGAGTAATCGCAATTTGAGAAAAAGAATTAGCACATCCGTTAAGAAAATCAGCAACAGAAATTACCTTTTTTCTTTCTACGAAACTTGTTTCTAAATTCTGACTAACTTTTTGCATGACTAAGTCTAATTGATTAAAAGCTGTATATTTTCTTAATTCTTCTAAGCCGTTAAACCATTCTTCAATAACTAACAAATATTTACTATTTCTACTAGCTACTTTTTGCGTTGCATTAGAAGCTTTCTGTCTTGTAAAGCGGGGAATATAAAGCGTAATAACTGATAGAATTATTGCCAACAATGTCAGCATCCAATTCATTAGAAGAAGGCTGCTAATTGACGTAACCAATAAAAAACCTGATTGGATAATACTCAAAGACTGATCGGCATAATTTTTAGTCAGCACTTGTAAATTGCTATTTAATTCATTTTCCATTTCAGCTACTTTAGGCGCCTTGTCATGATAGTATTCGCTTATTAATTTATGCCTAATACTGTGAATATATTTTTGCGTCTGCTTACTAAAAAGATATGTAGCTAACGAGCTCAAAATATAAGAAATGAATGAAAGAAAGACACTACTGGCAATAATTAGCAAAAAACCTAGAAGAATATTTTTAACTAGTTGATTATAAGCGAATTGTATAATATACGAACTGATTGCAGATCCTGCTGCAAACAAAAGCTCTAGAACAATTATTACAATGAATAAGAGTAAATTAGTTTTAATTAATTTTTGAAAACTCATTTTTAATCATCTAGATCCTATAATTATTTTTAATAGAGTCCGCTTTTTCTAAGGGAACTGATAAATATACATATCTGTTAGTTGGAGATAAAAATTTAGGTATATATCGAGTAACATTCAAAGTTAGCAAGCTTTCAATATTTTTCGTTTTAACATTCTCATAATAATTGTTTTCTATACTAAGCTTTTCTAGATTATCTTGAAGTAATGTACTCTTTCCCAAATTAATAAATGAAAGAAGTTCTTCTTGGGACATACTCTGTGTAGATTGTTTATTACTATGACTAATTAAATATTTTTCGATAGAGTGATTTACCATTATGCATTCGTCTATTGCATCATCAATACTTTCAGCTAAATTATTTTGCTTTCCCATTCCTACCGGTATAATTTTTCTTCCTAAATCAAACGCAAATGTAATCCATAATTCACCCGCCTGAGTTAAATATGGCTTACTAAAAAGAAGAAAATCTTTTTTATTTTGAATATGAAAATTAGAGTAAATCTCATCTATTTTATTATTCATAATGAGTTTAATAAAATAATGAAATGCTTTTCTTTCAATAACTTCATAGATAGAACTCTGAATAGCTTTTTCTTTATCTGTATGCGCCGCGAATCCAGTTGTATTAGGAACTATACTCGGATGTAAACTGTACATAGTAAACCATGCCGCGCGTTCATTTAACTCAGATATAGCTTTTTTATAAGCCGTTTCATAGAGTGAATCTATTCCTCCAAAAGGAATATATTTATTTCCGTCGGAAGTAACGGCAACTAAGTTTCCTTGTACTTTTACCTTACTTAGCTTAAGAACTTGTAATTTAGATAGTTTCCACTTATAGATTTTCATAGTACTTTCCTCTTCAAAAGGATATTTATAAATCAAAATTTTACAAGCGAGACAGTATAGTTATCAGAGTGTAATGAATACATAGCATTTTCAGTATTCATAGTCGTAATTTGGGTAAAATATTTAACTATTTCAGCAGCAGCTAATGAACTTGTAATTTGTATTTCTGGTAAAAAACTAGGATGTCTATCATGCCGAGCTGGATTATCTCGTCTTTGATTTAAAAAGTTAGTAGCAGGATATTTAGCAATAATTGAATTAGCAACTTTATCTATTTCATTGGATTTAGTAAACAATGGGCCTGCATCGTGTTCTCCAATAGCGTACATTGTATAACCTAAGGTCAAAATGTCCTTATACAATTTATTTAAAGAAGAACTAAAAGGAAATGGCATACCTGTAATTAAATCTACATTTCCAACGTCCTTTAAAATATCCTTATAGTTAGACAATGTTAGCATTGCATTGATTCCTGTAACTTTGCCTAAGCCTCGTTTGTTTAATTTCTGACTAAGAACTTCAACTTTAGGCTTTCCTACATCGTCTCGATTATATAAAAATTGTCTTGATAAATTTGTATTTTCAATAATATCTGCATCTACAATAAAAATATGCCCGATTCCACAAGAATTTAAGAGGTTACTTAATGCTGTTCCAACTCCGCCAGCACCAATTATCAGAACGCTTTTTTGACTTAAATCAGACTGTAATTTTGAGGTTGATACACTAGATCTATTGAAAGAATCCAACATTTCAATTTGTCTAGCAAAAGGATCGTCAGGATGATTATCACCAAAGTAATTTGCTAATAAATATTGTTTCTTTAAAAAAACAAAAATATTATTCATGGTTTCTTTTTTAGCAAAAAGCTTTTCTAGTTCTTGCAATGTTGTTCCATGATTAAGTAAATCTATAAGTTGTTTCGCAGAGCTGACCTCATCATCCTTCAATTTAATTACATATCTTCTTTTTATAGGAATTAACTCTAATATTTTTATTTCCTTGTTCTCTACTTTTCCATATACATCGTACTTAAACATATATTCCATTACTTTATCCTCCCTTATTGTATATAAAATTTTATTGGTCGCTTTAATCTCATATATACATTTGGAAGTTTAAAAGATACTACAGCAGGATATGATATTTTTTGACATATAGTACTATATTCAATCGGAGAATTATCAGATGTATATACTTCTTTTATATCCTCCAAAGGTATTTTTAAATCCAGTTTTTTAATTTTTTGAAGTCCTAATCTTATATGTAATGCATGTTTTTGTATATTAACCCCTCCAAAGGAAATAACCACATTGGGGTTAATAACTTCGGCTAGTCCAAACCGTGTCGCAATAAGTTTTCTTTGGCGAATAATCCCTATATTATTTTGGACATTATCTCTATCTATATAGATAAAGAGATTTCCTGTATCGTAATTTAATCTACTATTTAGCAAATTTACACTATGTCCCTTAATACATGCATCATCTTGCTGATTCGGATAAAAAGGTACATCATATACATTAAAATTTCTTTTTAATGCCGGAATAAAAGACTCTCTTATATCTTTTACGTCACCTTCTGATAGGTGACCAAATAATTCATGGAAAAGTATCCCAGCCGAAAAGCTATCAAAACTCAAACCCACACTGTTAAGGTCTACGAAATTAAGACTATTTATGCCTTCAATCGCTAATGAAATTAGCTTAGTTAAATTAGCACTTAAAAAATTAATGTTTCTTTGTTTAATGCCTATAGGTCTTGTAATTCCACAACAAGTTAAAATTCCTCCTAAATACACATATTCTAACGAAGATTTACATTTTTCTTCTTTTATAGATAAAATTAATTCTATCCACTTGAAATGGTAGTTAGCTAATAAAATATTCAGTGAATCAATCAAAGATAAAGCTGGATACAATAAATCTAAAAGATTAACCTGAGCAAATATTTCTTTTAAATTAGATTTTGTAATTCTTTGTTGTACATTATGATGTGAGTTACTCAAATTTATACATGTAAAATATCCATTTACACTATGATTATTATTCGTACCAAATTGTATACTAATTTTTCTCATTTTATGCTTTATGACCAATACGAAATAAACAGACTGGAGTATAGGATTTCTCATCAAATAGAATATTTCTAGGATCTTTCATAAAAAAGTGAATGCAACAATTATATTGTTTTACTGATGCAAGAATAGACATTCCTTCAAGAATGCACCCCAAGTCTACCCACGATAAAATTTCTGATTGTTGCAAATATTTTGTCTTTAATACACTAAAATCCAATGCTAATAAAATTATCGTTCCACCAGAGCCTCTAATATCTGCTCTATCTGTTTGTTTTTTCACATACTTTCTTAAACTGTCCGATTGATATCGCTTTAAAGAGCCATTAATAAAATTACAATAATATAAATTAGAGTCATTTAGGCAAAATGAAATTACCGGAGATATATTTCCCGCGTAAGGAATTGGATGATAGTCTTTTCGTCTTGAAAGATCTTCTATAAATTCTTTTAATTCTGTATAAGATAAACTACTTAGGTTACCACGATAAGAATATCTATTTTTAAAAATAAAGTTTTCAGAGAAACTATTAATTTCTTCATCATGAATTTCAGACTCTTTTATCTTATTTAATTCGTTTCGGTGTATAACTCTAGTTTTAAGACTAAGTGCCTCATAAAAATTACTACTTGGCATTGGTTTTCTCCTAAAGTAAAAAATAAAAGCGCAGAAAGATTGTCAATAATCCCACTACGCTTCTACAATGTTAATCTTTAAAACTGTCCTTCTGAAACATCATCTTCATCTTGACAGCCAGAACATGAAACTAACAATTCAACATTATCGTCATAATCAACAGTTTCAACCTTCAAGCCATTAACTTTAACAAATTGTTTCTTTTCATTAGTCTTTTCCATAAAAAATACTTCCTTTCAGTAAAAAGATATTTCTTTCTAAATGGATGTAGTTCATTTGGAAATTAGGGCAATAATATTATCTTTTTATTAATAAGTCAATAGTATTTTAAAAATATTTATATTATTTTTCATTTAAAGCTTATTTTTATTAAATACTACTTTTTAATTTAGTAGTGCCAGTGCTAAATAGTGTTTAGACTACAGCAACTTAACACTACAAAAAACGCATCTTTATTAGATGCGTCTAAGTTATTGAAAATATTTCCGAATTTTTTGAATGAGATCTTCTTTTGTGCTTAAAACTAATTCGATATAGATCGTCTTTTCCTTCTCATCTACTTGATAAAAAATATACTCATTTTTATCAAGTAAGACATAATAGCCATCAAGTAATTCTGAAAACTTTGATGCTTTAATACCTATATATGGAAATGATTTTAAATTTTCTAATTTTTGTTCTTCTTTAGTTAAAGATTCTCGTTGAACTGTTTCACCAAAATTAATCAGTAAATACTGTTTTAGATTTTCAAAATATTCCTTCGCAGGAGTAGATAATTCTAGTGAAAACATTAGCTGAATAAATCTCCTTTGATGTCGTCAAAATTGTAGTGCTTTGATTTTTCAGCTCTTTTCAGTTTATTTACTAATTCAAGGGCAGCCGTAAATTCATCATATTCTTCAATATCAACAAGTGCAAATTTACCGTATCCATTTTTAGTAAGGAATACGGGACTATCCTTTTTGACTTTATCAAGGACTTTATTATAATTTCTCAATTCTGAAACAGGTTGGATTTGTAACATATGTATCACTCCTTTTGATAAATATTGTACATTATTTTTAGAAGTATTTACAGCAATGGTATCTATTAGTATTCCAATATTCTGTAGTGCCAGCACTATAGAATATTGAAAAAGAAAGTTTTATAGTCCATAATAATTTTTGTAAGTAATTAAAATTATTGTGAGGTGTTAAAATGACCGAAATTATAACTTTTGGTAACTTCAAAGGCGGAGTCGGCAAGACTACTAATGCCACTCAAGCTGCCTATGAACTATCAAAACGAGGGAAGAAGACTCTACTTTTAGATCTTGATCCGCAGGCGAATGCGACAAACATCATGCTCAAAACTAAAGTGAATTTGACAGACGAGATCTTTCAATTTGATTCATCTTTAATGTCTGCAATTCAAAGTAAAGATCTAACTAAGGCTCTAGTTAATATCACCAAGAACTTAGATTTGATCGGATCTTCCGCAGACTTTTCCTTATTTCCACGAGTAATGGAAAGACAGTTTTCTAAGTATATTGATCGAGTAACGCACTTAAATAAACTATTAAAACCTATTGCTCAAAAATATGATTATGTAATTATAGACGTTCCACCAACAATTAGTTTAATTACTGATGCAGCTTTGTACGCCAGTGACTGGTGCGTGATTGTAATGCAAACTCAACAGCAAGCTTTAGATGGTGCTAGTGCATTTATTCAATATATGCAAAAAGAAGTTATCGACACTTACCATGCTCCTAGATTAGACTTAGTTGGAATTTTGCCTGTTCTAATTCAACCAGGAGCACCTGTCGATAATTTAACTTTGCAAAATGCAGTAGAGGAATTTGGCCAAGCAAACATCTTACCGACCTCAATCCACCAAATGCAGCGTCTAAAGCGCTATGGTGTAACTGGAATTACTGATGATAGTCGGTATGATAAAAAGGTCTTTGAAGTTTATAAGCAAGTTGTAAATGATATTTTAAGTAGGATTGAAGCAAATGAGTAATTTAATTAATAGTAACAAACGTAAGCTTAATTTAAAGCCAAAACATGAAGTATCAATCGATGAGATTGAAAACAAGGAAAGTAATCAAACTTTTAACGTAAACATCAAAATTGACAATACGGTTAGAAATAGTTTGATTGCCATTTCTAACTTAGGTATTGCACCTAATCAAAAAGAAGCAGTCGCATATTTAGTACAGCAATTCCGTGATAATTTAGATCCAGATAATCAACGATTGTTTGACTTACAAGTTGATGTTCTAAACAAAAAAGATGCTAAATTGCACGAAAAATAAGTGGTGTCTTTGTACTCTGTAGTATCGTAGTGCTAAGATAATTAGATAAAATAGTATATACAAAAGGGCAATCCTATCATTAAAAGATAGAGTTGCCCTTTTTTGATATTATTTTAAAAAAGTTCCGAATGTGTACCTATTCCAGTTAAGTAAATAATATTCTGATTGGTTCTAATAAAAAGAAGCAAATGATCTCCATTATGACCATCAAAATGGAGATCTAGCCCTTTAATTTTAAGCTTATTTAATTTTTGATATGAACCCCAAATTTGGGACATATTATTGAGCTGCTTTATTTAAAACCATATTTCGATATTCTATCGGAGTATGGTTTTTTAGTACTGTTTTAATTCTATCATGGTTGTAGTAATGAATGTATTCCTTGATTGCTTGTTCTAATTCGTTCATGGTTTTGAATGTCTTTTCAAAGCCATAGAACATTTCTCGCTTAAGAATGCCAAAGAAGCCCTCCATGTAAGCCATCATCTAATGAATTGCCCTTGCGTGACATAGACTGGGAAACACCATGATTTTTAAGCCATGCCTGAAAAGCTGCGTGCTGATATTGCCAGCCCTGATCAGTATGAAAAATTAAGCCATTAAGAGCTGGATGCTTTTGACAAGCTTGATCCAGCATGTCCATTACTTGTTTCAATACTGGATGACGGCTTAATGTATAATCTTGACTGCAGCCATCCATCACAGGCGATAGATAAAGCTTTTCTCCATTAAGGTGAAATTCAGTAATATCTGAGTACCAATGCCTATCTGGGGTAATCGCCGCAAAATGACGTTTAGTTAAATTGGGCTTGATTTTTCCAATAGTTCCTTTATAGCTTGAATATTTAAATCTGCGTCTAATCGAAATGGCATATAAATGCATTTTGACCATTAAGCGCTTAACACGCTTATGATTGACTATAGTGCCTTCACGACGCAATTGAGCAGTAATTCTGCGATAACCGTGCCGATGCTTGTGCTCTTCGAATATTTCCTTAATCCGCTTCATGATTTTTTCGTTCTTTAAATCTTTGTCATCCTTGCCTAGTGTGTAGTAATAACTGCTGCGTGATAAATGCGGCAGATCAGGATGGGAATTAATTGTATCAAGCACAAAACTAACGGTTACGTGTAATTCTTGCCTTAGCTGTGTAACCACAGAAACTATTTCTTGTGCTGCTGGTCTCTGGTTCTTTGTGAGACTAAGGCGTTCAATTTTTTTACAAATTCGTTCTCGACAGTAAGTCTTAAGTTCTTCGGTTTGAGGTCCTTTATTTGCCTTTGAAGCTCTTGAATCTGTTTGTCTTTGTCCTTCATGGGCAGGTCTGCCTTTCTTATGATTAATGACATTATGCCCATCTTCTTTATATTTGCGAATCCAATTATAAATCATGCCCCGACTAGACAATCCTAATTCTAAAGATACTTGATCGGCTGCTTCGTGATTAAAAAGAACTCTTCTGATAGCTTTCTCCTTAAATTCAACTGAGTAGTTTGTATAACCAGCATCAAGAATCTCTATCCCATGGCGTTCTATTAACGTAATTAGATAAAACAAGTTTGCCCGATTTGCTCCATATTCCTTAGCTGCCTGATTAGCTGATATATTATAATTTTTCCAATTATTGTAAATATCAATTTTATCTTGTTTGGATAATTTAGACATAAATAAAAACCCCGAAATTCTTGTCCGAATTTCGGGGTTCATATCAATAAACACTTTAGCTGCTTTTCTATTATTAAACTAAATCATACATTTCTGGCATTCTGCACCATTTTGAATTAAACATTCGTCTGCAGTCAAGTTCTCACTACCAGCTAAAACTTTTTCTCTTATTCTAACATAATAAATTGAGTTGCATCGCTTTTTAAAGGCATAAATATAAGCCTTATTTAAATCTCTTGTTGTTGCATTATCTTCAACAAATAAAGTTAACGAAATTGATTGATCAACATACTTTTGTGCAGCAGCTGTAATATCAATAATAGCATTAGGTCCTACTTCATATGCACCCTTTTCGTAATACTCATAATTGTCTTTATTAATCTTATAAGCTGGTACATAAATTCGACCCAAATCAGCCTCTTTGCGTGTTTCAACAGGAGCTACTACTGGCTGCAAACTTGGTGTACATGAAGATAAATAACTAATTGATCCAGTAGGTGCAACTGCTAACAAGTTAGCATTAGCTATACCTGTCTTTTTAATTTTAGTAATCAATTCTTCCCAATCTTCTTTAGTTGGAATAACTAATTTATATTTAGCTACAATTTCTTTAATCTTGTCTGTTTTCGGTGAAACTTCCTCATCAATAAATTTTTTGAAATAATCACCACTAGCATATGATGAATCTTTGAATCCTTTAAAAGCACCATACTTTTCAGCTAATTTATTTGATTCTTTAAATGCATGGTATGTAATTGTATAAAAGAAAATTCCTGTAAATTCAACTGCTTCTGGTGAATCATAATAAATATGATTAGTTGCTAAAAAGCCATGTAAATTCATTGCTCCTAGACCGATTGCTCGATTAGCTTTATTTCCCTTTTCAATTGAAGGAGCACAATCTAAATCTGAAGACCTGGCAACACGATTAAGCGCTTGAACACTATCAGAAACCAAACCACCTAACTTGTCAGCGCTATTCATTGCTGCTGCAATATTAAGTGATCCTAAATTACAACAAACATCGTAGCCCGTCTTATTAAAACTTAAGTCTTCATTATAGGTACTTGGCGTATTAACCTGAGCAATTTCTGAACATAAATTAGACATCACGATCCGCCCCAATTTCTTTTGTGGGTTTCTTCGATTGACAGTATCTTCATACATAATATAAGGATACCCTGATTCAAATTGAACTTCAGCAATAGTTTGGAAGAATTTTCTAGCACTGATAAATGTCTTTTTAATACATGGATTATTAAGGAGATTTTGGTATTCTTTAGTAATTGAAATATCTGACATTGGTTTACCATATTCACGTTTAATATCATATGGTGAAAACAAAGCCATCTTTTTATTTTCTTTGGCTAGTTCAAAAGTAATATCTGGAATCACTACGCCAAGTGATAAAGATTTAATTCTTACCTTTTCGTCAGCGTTTTCTCGTTTAGTATCTAAAAATTGCATAATCTGAGGATGATGGGCACTTAAATAAACTGCACCGGCACCTTGTCTTTGCCCTAATTGATTGGCATAAGAAAATGAATCTTCTAGTAATTTCATTACAGGAATTATCCCACTAGATAAATTCTTCATTTTTTTAATAGGTGCACCTAATTCACGCAAATTAGTTAAGCATAGAGCAACACCACCACCACGTTTAGATAATTGCAGACTTGTGCTTATTGCTCGTGAAATTGATTCCATATTGTCTTCAACTCTGAGCAAATAACATGAAATATATTCACCGCGTCTCTTCTTACCTGCATTCAAGAAAGTCGGAGTTGCTGGCTGGAAACGATTACTAATAATATCTTTAACTAAATTCAAGGCCAGTTCCTCATTGCCATCAGCTAAAAATAAAGCATTCATAACAGCCCGATCTTCAAAACGTTCTAAAAATTGTTTATTATCGTTTGTTTTTAAGGCATATGCTTTATAGAATTTAGCTGCACCCATAAAGTTCAAAAAGCTAAAATTTTGTGCATAAGCTAATTTGAAAATTTCTTTAATAAATTTAGCTGTATATAAATCTAGAACTTTTTTATCATAGTAATTATTATCAACTAAATAAGCTAATTTTTCTTCTAAAGAAGCAAACTTTTTCATTCTTGGTTCAATATGATTTTCAAGATATTGCTTAGTAGCTTCCTTGTCAGCTTTAAAATTATAATTTCCTTTTTCATCTTTAAATTTAGCAAGTGCATTTAAAGAAATATATGAATCATTATTAAGATTATCAGTCATTGTCTTCACCTGCATCAGCAATTATTTTATTAACATTATTTACATCTTCAGTTGTTCCCAGTAACTCAAATTTATATAGATAAGGAACATGTAATTTCTTAGAAATTACATCCCCTGCCAAGGCAAAAGAATTACCAAAATTGGTATTTCCACTAGCAATAACACCAATACATTTTTGCCGATTAGCCAATTTGTTCAAAAAGTGGATAACTTGCTCAGGCACAGCACCTGTAGTCCCATGGCCACCAGAATAAGTTGGCGTAATTAAAATATATTCTTCAGAAACTGAAATTTCTTTACTGAGTTTAATAGGAATCCTAATAGAATTACAATCTAACTTTTCTACAAAGCGTGCTGTATTATTTGAAGTGGAAGAATAATAGACAACTAATGGCTTTTTAGAAATCCCAGTCATCATCTTTAGTCTCCTCTCCTGTTCCCATTACATATGAAGAACCATTACCAGAAAAGAAATCATGGTTTTCATCAGCTTGAGCTGATAATTGAGCGAATACTTCTGGGGAAATATAAGTTTCTTCTGCGGTAAAAGGAGAATCATAGCCTAAATTTTGTAAAAATTTACCTGCATTATACAAACTGAAATGAATTGCATCATCAACCAAATCAAAATCATCATAAAGCTCGTGCAAATATTTCTTTTCCAAATCAATTAGTTTATCTAAGAAATCAAAAACGAATTTTTTCATTTCTGCTTGTTTAGCTGGAGCTAATTTCTTTACGGCCAATTGATATTTGTAACCACTATAATAATTGTGAATAACCTTATCTCTTAAGATCAATCTAATAATATCAGCAGTATTAGGCAATTTACCTCTTGCAGCTAAATAAAATGGTAAATAAAAACCACCATAGAGCAGGAACCCTGGCATAATTGCTGCGGCAACCTTTGATTTAAGCGGATCATTGCCTGTATAATACGGAATTACCGCTTTAGCTCTTGCTTGTAAAGCATCATTATTAACTACCCATTCATGCGCTTCTTCAATTTGTTCACTAGTACATAAAGTAGAAAAAATAGTTCCATATGATCTTGCATGGACAGCAACCATAAAAGCAAAATTTGCATAGATAGCTTGCTCTATATCAGTTTGTGAATTTTTAATTTGGGCTACATCACCCACACTTGATTGAGTTGTATCTAATAAAGTCAATCCAGTGAAAGTGCGAGTTATAAGCTGTTGCCAGTCATCAGATAATTGATTCCAAGAACTTATATCATTCGAAACTGGGATTTTTTCAGGTAACCAAAAGTTTTGAGTAACTCTGTTCCAAACCTCAAGATCCTTATCATCTTTAATGTCATTCCAGTTAATAGCTCGCATATTTTTGCCGTTGTTATTGTAAGCAAATTCAACTGGTGACTGTGAATGATCATAATAACTCATATTTGCTCCTATCATTATTTATTGTTTTATCTAATATTTGTGTGAACATAATATAGCATCTTCTGCTCAATAATACAACATGTGGATTTTTTGGTTATTTATAATCAATATATTGTGGCTAAGCCGTTTTGATAATACAAAATTATTTTCAAATTTATTTTATCTTCCAAAAATAATGTAGGTGTTGTTTTTTGCTTTTTTGACAAAAAAATCTCTAATAACTATTTTTATTGTTATTAGAGATTATTTATTCTAAATATTTTTTTAATGAAATCTCATTCCACCATCAACTTGAAGTGATTGTCCAGTAACATACCCAGCATCTGATGAAGCAAACCAAGCCACAACTTCAGCTACATCGCTAGGTTTTGCTTCACGACCAAGCGCTATCTCTTTGAGACAATTTGCTTGTTGCTGCGTTATTGTTTCATGTTTAATTTTTGCAATTTTTTATCAATTGCATCTCGCATTTTTGTGCGAACAATTCCTGGATTATAAGCATTAACAGTAATTTTATCTACTGCCAATTCTTTGGCCGCAGCTTGAAGCGTCGCCATGAAATTCATGTCGGCATTCAACACGGAGCACTAACAGCAGAGGTTGCCGGGGGAAGCTATTTAGCTAAATTAGATCGGATGTTAAACCACATAAAATATTAAGAAATTAAGGTCAGACTAATGGTTTTTGGACTACCGCAAAAATATTGACACTTACCCACATCGTGATCGCTTGTATTCGGCATCTGTTTGTGCTAATTCAGCCTGATAAGGTTGACATCGAGATAATTCATAAG